>Ga0194122_10000088_pt1 | contig 137619 bp, 136 predicted proteins | sample TA2MahCa10mmetaG_FD_155487 | JGI IMG/M metagenome (GOLD analysis project Ga0194122, IMG submission 155487) | Freshwater microbial communities from Lake Tanganyika, Tanzania - TA2015021 Mahale Deep Cast 10m | ecosystem: Environmental > Aquatic > Freshwater > Lake | place: Tanzania: Lake... | reverse complement strand
ATGGACATGACGGCGCCGTTCGGCGGCTACAAGCAGAGCGGCAACGGCCGCGAATACGCTGCCTGGGGTCTTGAGGAGTTCCTCGAGGTCAAGGCTGTCATGGGTGTGCAGGCCGCCTGATCGGTCTGTGCCGCAAAGCGGCGCGTGGCCGGGCAGGCCGCGCGCCGTTTCTTTTGTGCCTATCCCTTGCCCATCCCGGGCGCGCGACGCGCCGTCGATTACGTCTGACGTAGTGCTATGCTGCCGCCATGCGCGTCGACTGGACCGATCTTCGGGCTGAACGCGCCGCGCGGCTGCACGGCGTCACCGTCGATATCGAGGGATGGATCGTCAGCGACGATCCGCTGGAGGCGTGTGAGCGCTTTGCGCTGATCGGCGAGCCGTCGTGCTGCCTAGCCTGCCTGCCGCGTGATCCGCTGGCGCGCATCGAGGTCTTTGCCACGGCGCCGATCAGGCCCGATGGAAATGGCGTGCGCCTGACCGGCCGCCTCGTCTGCCTCGACGACGACGAGATGGGCTGGCGCTATCAGTTGCGCGAGGCGCGCGCGCTGGCGCCGCCGGTGGCGCCGGGCTTTACCCGCCGCGCCGCGCTGGCTGGCGGCGCCCTGTTCGGATTGTCCTCCTGGGCGCCGCTGGCATTGGCTGCGGAGCCCGATGCGGTGGCTATCGCCGCAGCGCGTCAGGCGATGGGCGACGTCGTCACCGCCGATCTGCATAGCCACGGTGGTGGGGTGATCCGGTTGCGCGAGCCGAACGCGCCGTTCGTGCCCCTGGCGGCGCCGATGCGCGAGGGCCGTATGGCGGTGGTCTGCCTCGCGATTGTCGCCGACGCACCGGCCATCGCGCCGACGGACGACAGAACCCGCATTCGACCCTATCGCACGCCAGCGCCGGGCGAGCTCTACAGTTACGCGACGCTCGCCTTCACCCGCCTGCAGGAGCTGGTGCGCGAGCAGAAGCTCGGCGTGATCGCAGGCGCGGCGACCATGCGCGCAGCTCACCCCGATCGGCCGGCGGTCCTCGTCACCTCCGAGGGCGCCGACTTCCTCGAGGGACGCATCGAGCGCGTCGACGAGGCCTACGAGAAGTGGAGCCTGCGTCAGCTCCAACTCACGCACTACCGCGTCAACGAACTGGGCGACATCCAGACCGAGCCGACCGAGCACAACGGCCTCACCGCGTTCGGCGCCGACGTGATCCGTCGCTGCAACGCGCGCGGTATCATCGTCGACGTGGCGCACGGCACGACGTCCCTGGTACGCCGCGCGGCGGAGGTTACGACCAAGCCGCTCGTGCTCTCGCACACATCGTTCGCCACCATGCCGCGCGCCTTCAGTCGCTTGATCGGCGCCGAGCATGCGCGTCTGGTCGCGCATACCGGCGGCGTGATCGGAATCTGGCCACCGGCCGGCATATTTCCCGATGTCACCGCCTATGCCGCCGGCATGGCGCGTATGGCCGACGCGGTGGGCGTCGACCATGTCGGCATCGGCAGCGACATGATGGGCCTGCTCGGCGGCTCGGCCCTGCCCAGCTACACGCGCGTGCCGGCGCTGGCCGCGGCCTTGATGGCGCGCGGCTTCAATGCCCAGGACATGCGCAAGCTGCTGGGCGGTAACTACCTGCGCGTCGCGCTGGGCAATCTGACATAGAGGGGAGACAAACCATGGCGGGCATGCTCGAGGGCAAGACGGCCCTGATCACCGGCGCGGGACGCGGCATCGGCCGTGCCACGGCGCTGCTCTTTGCCGCCGAAGGCGCGCGCGTCGCGGTCGCCGATCAGATGGCCGAGGGCGCGGCCGAGACTGTGGCGTTGATCAACAAGGCCGGAGGGCAGGCGCTGGCGATCACTGCCGACGTCACCAAGCCGGGCGACGTGGCGAGCATGGTGTCTGCCGCTGTCTCGGCCTTCGGCCGGCTCGACTGCGCCTTCAACAACGCCGGCATCGCCGGCTACCAGGTCGGCGGCGCCGGCAAGAAGACGGCGGACTGGCCGGAGGACGCCTTCGATCGCATGATCGCGGTCAATCTCAAGGGCGTCTGGCTGTGCATGCGCGCCGAGCTCGAGCAGATGCAGAAGCAAGGCGGCGGTGCGATCGTCAACACCGCCTCGATCGCTGGCCTGTTCGGCATTCCCACGTCATCGGCCTATGTCGCCAGCAAGCACGGTGTCGTCGGCCTGACGCGCACGGCGGCGCTGGAATACGCCGAAAACGGTATCCGCGTGAACGCCGTGTGCCCGGGCTTCATCGAGACCGACATGACCAAGGACACGATGGCCCGGCGCGGTGCGCAGATCATGGCCGGCATCCCGGTCAAGCGCATGGGCATGCCCCAGCACATCGCCGAGATGGTGTGCTGGCTGTGTTCGGATCGCGCCGCCTACGTCACGGGCTCGACCCACACGGTCGACGGCGCCTATACGGCGGCCTGACCCTACGTTCGCCGCGGTGTGTTCAAGTTCACCGTGACGTTCTTGCGTTGGGTGAAGCTGTCGAGCATGCCCTCGAGCGAGAACTCGCGGCCGATGCCGCTTTGCTTGTAGCCGCCGTAGGAATGGCCGGGCGACTGGCCGAGCCCCTGGTTGACCTGCACCCAGCCGGATTCGATCGCATGCGCCGTGCGCAAGGCGCTGCCGATGTCGTGCGTCCAGACATAGGCGGCCAGGCCGTAATGGCTGTCATTGGCCATGCGGATCGCCTCGGCCTCGTCGGTCCAGCGGATCGCCACCAGCACCGGCCCGAAGATCTCCTCGCGCGCCAGGCGCCAGTCGTTGGATTGGTCGGCAAAGATCGTCGGGATGGCGAAATAGCCTTCGCTCAGCGGCCCGCTCTTGGGCGGCAGGCCGCCCATCACCAGCGTCGCGTCGGCGCGGCTCAGGCCTTCCTCGACATACTTGCAGACCTTGGTGAACTGCTTGTTGTTGATAATGGTGCCAATATCGCTCTGCTCGTCGAGCGGATCGCCCAGCTTCAACGCCGAGGTCTTGGCCTTCAGCTTGGCGAGGAACGAATCGAAGATGTCGGCGTGCAGGAAGAGGCGCGAGCCCGCGGTGCAGGACTGGCTCTGCCGGGTGAACCGCATCGCTGCGATGATGCCCTCGACCACCCAGTCCTCGTCGGCGTCGGGATAGACGATCGACGGGCTCTTGCCGCCCAGCTCCAGCGACACCGGCACGATGCGCTCGGCGGCGGCGCGCATGATCACCTTGCCGATTTCGGTCGAGCCGGTGAACGACAGCTTGCGGATCGCCGGATGGTTGGCGAGCGGCCCGCCGCATTCGACACCGAAGCCGGTCAGCACGTTGAGCACGCCCGGCGGCAGGAACTCCTGGCAGATCTCGGCCATCAGCAGCACGCCCAACGGCGCGTCCTCGGCGGCCTTCAGCACCAGCGCATTGCCAGCGCAGAGCGCAGGCGCGATCTTCAGCGCGCCCAGCAGCACCGGCGCGTTCCACGGGATGATCGCGCCCACGACGCCCAACGGCTCGCGCCGTGTGTAGGACAGTACGTGCTCGCCGAGCGGAATGGTCTCGCCCTTCAGCTCGCCGGCCAGCCCGCCGAAATAGCGGAAGATGTCGGCCGCGCCGCGCGCCTCGCCGCGCGCCTGGGTTCGCAGCGCGTTGCCGGTCTCCAGCGCGATGGTGCGCGCCATCTCCTCGACGCGCGCCTCGAAGGCCTCGGCAATCTTCAGCAGGAGCTTGCCGCGCTCGCGCGGCACGACCTTGGCCCAGGCCGGTTGCGCCTTCTGCGCCGCCGCGACGGCGCGATCGACATCGGCGGCGGCCGCGCGCGGCACATCGGCGATGAGCGTGCGCTTGGCCGGGTTCTCGACGCTGAAGCGCTGACCTGAGACGGCCTCGACCCATTGGCCGTCGATCAGCATGCCCTTGGGGCGGGGCGCGATGACGGCGTGCGGCTGCGATTGGGGGGCCATCGTCGACATGGGCGATCCTTTCCAATGGAAGAACGGTGTGGCGCGCAGATTGGTCCGCCGGTCGCGGCCCGACAAGACGTCAACTGCGCGCATCCCGGAGGGTGCCGCCGGCCAGGACTCTGCTAGTCTGGCGCCTCGTCGCGGGAGGTGCGCATGAGTCGCTTGTTCGGGGAGATGCGTCAGGTCGGTATCGTCGTGCGCGATATCGAGGCGGCGATGAAACACTGGATCGAGGTCTGCGGCGTGGGGCCATGGTTCTACGCCGAGAGGATCGCGTTCACCGAATTCCACTATCGCGGCACGCGGTACGAGAACTTCCACTTCTCGATCGCGCTGGCGAACTCCGGTGACGTGCAGCTCGAGCTGATCCAGCAGCGCTGCGACACACCCTCGGTGTATCGCGATTTCCTCGCCGCCGGCCACGAGGGTATGCAGCACTGGTCGAGCTGGCCCGAGGACTACGACGCCAGGCTCAACCATGCGCTGGCGAACGGCTACACCATCGGCCAGAACGGCGACAGCACCCGCGGCCGCTTCGTCTATCTGTGGAACGAAGGCCACCCCGGCACGATGATCGAGATGGCGCACATGACGCCGACGCGCAAACGCGTGTTCGACGCCGTACGCGACGCGGCGAAGAACTGGGATGGCCGCGACCCGATCCGGCACGCCTGGCCGGTGTGAGTAGGCACGCGCGGGCTAAAGGTTGCCGCTGGTCGCGTGATTCCACCACGCGAGGTCCGAGAATGAGCGCAAATCCAGCTCGTGCGTCCACGCCGAGCGGTGCTGATGCGCGACGTGGAAGTAGGTGTTGGCGATCTCCGCCGGTACCAGCAGTCCGTCCTTCTCAAGCCCCTTGCTCTGCCGCAGCGCCTGGTATCGCTCGGGGCCCAGCATCTTGCCGAGCGTGTCGGGTGCGTCGACGGCGCCGTCGATGAGGATATGGGCGACGTGGATGCCCTTGACAGCGAACTCGGCGTTGAGGGTCTGGCAGAGCATGCGGCGGCCGGCCATCGCCGCGGCGTGGGAGTGCTGCCCGGCATTGCCACGCACCGCCGCGGTCGCCGAGGTGACCAGCAACGTGCCCTTGCCTCGCGCTTCCATGTACGGAAACAGCGTCACCGCGAGCCGGAAGAGCGCGAAGGTGGCCATCCGCCAGCCCAGCTCGAACGCCTTGAGCGAGGTGTTTGCCAGCGCCCGGCTGCCGATCTGGGCGCCGAGATTGAACACCGCGACCTCTATCGGTCCGATATCGCCCTCGATTCTCTCCACCAGTCGCTCAATGCCGCCTTCCTCGACGGCGTTGAGCATGAAGCCGCTCGCCGAACCGCCCGCGGCGCCGATCTCGGCGACAAGGCGATCGAGACCCTCCTTGTCGGATCGTCTGGCCAAGGCCGCGTGGTAGCCCTCGCGCGCGAAGCGTTTGGCGACATTGCCGCCGATTCCCGCGCCGGCACCGACAACGAGGCAAACCGGTTTGGTCATGATCTACTCCCCGTGTGGTCGGTATTCTATCGCCCGCACCGCGCGAGCTTCAGACGCTTCGCCTCGCGCAGTGTCGCCTTGTCAAGGATGGCGATCTCGCCCGCATGCTTGTCCGAAAGCGCGGCGAGGAACACGCCGGAGGGCAGGCGGACCAGCTCGATATCATAGTAGGGCACGAAGTGCGTGGCGATCACGCGACGGCAGGCGCTCGAGGCGCGCTCGGTGTCGTCGGCGATGAAGGCGTCCGTCAGGTTTTCCTCGCTGCACGGCGCCCGGCTCACCTGGCGAGTGATTGTCGTGCGCTTGCCGGCGGCATCGAGGATCACCAGGCGCCGCAGCGCCGCGTCCGCCACGGCGATGTGGCCGCCATCGATGATGCTGGCGCCGCCGCGATAGATGTCGATCGACGCGCCGTCCGGTCGTCCATCTTTCGTCAGGCGACCGAGCCGGGCGCCTGAATCCTTGAACGACCAAATCGCGGCGAAGGGGCCGGCGTCGGCGCCGACGACGTGGATCGTGTCGTCGAGGTAGAGCAGGCGGACTGGCGCGTTGCCCACGATGGTGTGGCCAGGTACGTCGTCGGCCATGAGCGGGATCGCGCGCAGATGCGCCTTCGATGTGACGTCGAAGACGTGGAGTTCGCCGCCGCTGAGGACGACGGCACGGGCGCCATTGGTGCTGGTCGCCCACAGCCTGGTCGCGTCGGTGTCGGTCTTGGGCGTCGGGCAGTATCCCACGACGCAGCCGGTGGCGTCGGCGTCGGCGGCCTGGCTGCGCCCCGGCAGCCCCGTCGCCGCCGAAGCCGTCAGCGCGCCGGTCGCCGGGTTTACGGTCCAGCAGCCCGCGACGCGCAGCGAGTCGGGATTCTTGCTCGCGCACAGCGTGACGGCCCCGCCGACGAAGCCTAACTCGAAGGCGGGCCCATAAGGGGAATACTGCCTCTGCAACGCCGCTCGCGGCAGGCAATTGGCCTGGGCGAGTACCGGACCGGCCGCGCCGATCGCGGTCATGATCATCGCCGACAGGATCATGCCACGCATCGCCTACCCCCACAGCTCGGCCGGGAGTCTACGACCTGGGGTATGCAAAGTGGAAGGCGACGTAGCCGCCATCCCGCGAACGCCGATCTGCCCTCCACTTGGCGCGCTTCTCCGGCGGCGCGCCGGGCGGCAGGCTCTCAGCGCGGCAATATCGCGGAGGCGCACCATGGCGACGGGACCCAAGCTGGTCGACTATCTCACCTACGAACCCGAGGAGTCGGGCATCCTCTGGATCCGCTTCAACCGCCCGGATCGGCTCAACGCGCTGATCGGCTCGTCGGAAGAGAACGGCACCGTCGCCAAGGTCGGCGAGTATATGCGGGCCGGCGACGACGATCCGAAGATCCGGGTGATCGTGCTGACCGGCGTGGGCCGCGTGTTCTGCGCCGGCGCCGATCTCAGGGGCAAGGCGCCGAAGGAGGTCACCGGCGATGACTTCGTCGGCAATCGCGGCGCGCACGAGGGCATCGACGCGTCGCGTCAGCATTTCTTCCATGGCTTCACCAAGCTGCATCGCGACATCTCGCTGATCCGCAAGCCGACCATCGCTATGATCAACGGCCCGGCTGTGGGCTCCGGCATGGACATGGCGTTGCATTGCGACATCCGCATCGGCTGCGAGAAGACGCGCTTCGTCGCTTATCACAACGCCGGGCAGATCATCGAGAACGGCGGCAGCTACTACCTGCCCAAGATGGTCGGGCTGGGTCGCGCGCTGGAGTTCGCCTATACCGGCGAGCTCGACGGCGAGCGCGCCTTGCAATGGGGCATGCTCAACCACCTGGTGCCCTCAGAGAAGCTCGAGGAGACGACGCGCGCGCTGTGTGCGCGCATGATGAACGTGCCGCCGCTGGTGCAGTGGATCGGCAAGCGCATCATGCGCACCGCCGTCGACACCACCATGGAGAACACCATGGTGCTGACCTCCAACGCCGGCAGCATCCTCAACGCCTCGGAGGACGCCAAGGAGGCGCGCCGCGCCTTCATCGAGAAGCGAAAACCGAACTACAAGGGGGCGTGAAGGGCGTGCGCGCCCGTCCCGGTCGTGGTGTGATGGGCCTGCGAGGACTGAAGCCAGAAGGAGCGCGTCATGCCTGATCGGCTCGAGCGTGTTGTGCCGACTTACCAAATGCTCGTCGACGACATAAAGAGCCTCGGCGTCGAGCAGGTGTTCGGCCTGATGAGCGACGATACTGCCGTGTTCGTCACTGCGCTCGACAGCGCCGGCATTCGCTTCTATGGCGCGCGCCACGAGAACAACGCCGTCGCCATGGCCGAGGGCTTCTCCTACGCGACCGGCGGACTGGGTGTGGCGATAATCGGGCGCGGCCCGGCGACCGCCAACGGGTTGCACGCCATCACCTATGCGGGCCGCGCCGGCTCCAAGGTACTGATCATCTCGGGGGATGCCGCCACGGGCGGTGGTTCGGCCAACGGCATCGGACCGGACTACAAGGCCTTCAACGCCCAAGCGGTGCTGGCGGCCGCCGGCCTCCGGACCTTCACCGCCACCAGCCCGGCGACGGCGCGCGGCGCGCTCGCGGACGCCACCAACGCGGCGTTGCAGGGCGGAGCGGCGGCGCTGCTGCTGCCGGTCAACGTGCAGCTTGCCGACATGCCGGTCGAGATCGCCGCGGCGCCCGCCAAGGCCGCGCGTCGCGCGTCGCCGCCGGCCGCACCGCCTCCGCAGGCGGTCGAGGCGGCGCTCGCGGTCTTGCGCCAGAGCCGCAAGCCCCTGATCCTCGCCGGGCTGGGCGCACATCGCGCCGGCGCGAAGGCGGCGATCGAGACGCTTGCCGAGCGGACCGGTGCCCTGCTCGCCACAACCGCGCGCGGCAAGGACATGTTTCGCGGCCATCCCTGCGACCTCGGCGTCATCGGCTCGTTCTCGCATTCCGCCGCACGCCGTATGGCGGCCGAAGCCGACTGCGTGCTGGTGTTCGGCGCCAGCCTGAACATCTTGACCATGAGCTTCGGGCATTCGCTGCCCAAGGTGCCGCTGATCCAGGTCGATGCCGCGCGCGGCAGTATCGGCCGCTACTATCCGGCCGACGTCGCGGTGGTGGGCGATGCGCGGCTGGCGGCCGAGGCTATGGCCGCCGCCCTGCCGGAGAACTCCAACGCCGAGCGGCCGTTCCGCGCCGACGAGGTGTCGCGGTTCCTTCGGGATTTCGACATCAGCCGTGACTTCCAGCCGGCCAACACGGCGCGCACCGTCGATCCCAGGTCGCTGGGCGTGGCGCTGGAGAAACTTCTACCGGCCAATCGCAACCTGGTTTACGACGCCGGCAATTTCCTCGGGATCGTACCCTATCTTTCCGTGCCCGATCCCGGCCGTTTCAAGCTTACCAGCGACTTCGCCTCGATCGGGCTCGGCTTCGGCACGGCGCTGGGCGTGGCGCGGGCGCGGCCCGACGAGACGACGGTGCTGGTGATCGGCGATGGCGGCTTCCTGATGACCATGGGTGAGCTCGAGACCGTCGTGCGCGAGGATCTGCCGCTCGTAATCGTGCTGATGAACGATTGCGCCTACGGCGCCGAGCTGCATTTCCTCAAGATGCGCGACCTGCCGGTCGCCAAGTCGGTGTTCCCAGACGTCGACTATGCGCCGATCGCCGAGGGTTTCGGCTTCCAGGCCGCCACCATCCGCACCTTGGAGGATCTCGAGAAGGCGCGACCGCTGCTGGAAAAGCCCGACGGCCCGGTGTTCCTCGACTGCAAGCTGAACGCCGCGATCGCCGCGCCCTTCATGAGCGAGGTCCACGAGTTCGAGACCCGGCACCGGCGTTAACGCGCCTCACGATCAACCCACGCGCATCAGGCGCAGGCGCGGGTCGAGCAGGTCGCGTAAGCCGTCACCCACCATGTTGAGGCCCAGCACGGTGAGCGCGATGGCGAGGCCGGGATAGATCGCCAGGCCCGGCGCATCGTAGAGATAGGTCTGCGCGTCGTAGAGCATGCGACCCCAGGATGGGACCGGCGGCTGCGCACCCAGGCCGAGATAGGAGAGGCCGGCCTCGGCCAGGATGGCGACGGCGAACTGGATGGTCGCCTGTACGATCAGCACGCTGGCGATATTGGGGATCACGTGGCGGACGGTGATGCTGAACGGCCCCAGGCCCAGCGCCTTGGCGGCGCGCACGAAGTCGCGGCCCCACATGGTGAGCGCGGCGCCCCGCGTCACGCGGGCGAAGACCGGGATGTTGAAGATGCCGATGGCGAGGATGGCGTTGGTGGCGCTGGCGCCGAACACCGAGGTGATCAGGATCGCCATCAGTACGGCGGGGAAGGCGAACACCAGGTCGCTGAAACGCGAAAGGATCTCGTCGACCCAGCCGCGTCGCGCCGCCGCCCAGGCGCCCAGCATCACGCCCAAGGTCATGCCGATCGAGACGGCGATCAGCCCGACGGTGATCGAGGTCTGCGCGCCGACCATGATGCGCGAGAGCAGGTCGCGGCCGCGATGGTCGGTACCCAGCGGATAGACGTCCGAGGGCGGGCGCAGCTTCAGCGCCATGCGTAGATTGTCGTAGGGGTGCGGCGTCCAGACGATCGAGACAATCGCCATCGCCACGGTGATGCCCACCAGCAGCGCGCCCAGCATGAAGCCGGGGTGGCGTATCGCGCGGCGCCAGAACGTGCCTTTCACGCGCTCACCTTGGGCCGGGGATCGAGGAAGGCGTAGGCGACGTCGATCAGCAGGTTGACGAACAGCACGCAGGCGGTGATCAGGATGACGATGTTCTTGATCACGATCAGGTCGCGATTGTTGATCGAGTCGAAGACCAGCTGGCCGACGCCGGGCAGGCGGAAGACGGTCTCGACGATGATCGCGCCGGCGATCAGGAAGCCGGCCAGCAGGCCGGCGACGGTGACGATCGGGATCAGCGCGTTGCGCAGCGCGTGCTTCATCAGCACCGCGCGCTCGGGCACGCCCTTGGCCCGCGCCGTGCGCACGTAGTCCTCGCGCAGGGTGTCGAGCATCGAGGAGCGGGTGATGCGCGAGAGGATGGCGATTTCCGACAGGCTGAGCGCCAGCGCCGGCAGGATCAGCGAGCGCAGCGATTCGAGGACATCCGTGCGCCAGCCGGGAAAGCCGCCGGCCGGCAGCAATTTCAGGCTCACCGCGAAGAACAGCACCAGCAGGATGCCGAACCAGAAGTTCGGCACCGAGATGCCGAGCTGGCCGAAACCCATCACCGCCCAGTCGGCCGGCGAGCCGCGGCGCGAGGCGGCGAAGACGCCCAGCGGGATGGCGACGATGGTCGCCCAGGTCAACGCCATCAGTCCCAGCGGCAGCGTGACGACGATTCGGTCGGCGATCAGCTTGGCGACCGGCGTGCCGTAGGCGTGGCTGTTGCCGAGCTCGAAGACGGTCAGGCCGGCGATCCAGGAGACGTAACGTTCGAGCGGCGGCCGGTCGAAGCCGAACTTGGCGCGCAGCGCGGCGAGCGTGTCGGGCCGCGCCTCGGTGCCCAGCATCACCTCTGCCGGATCGCCCGGCAACACTTCGAGGACGACGAAGACGACGACGCTGGCGAGAACCAGCGTCACCAGCGCCGCCGCCGCCCGGCGAGCGAGGAACTCAAGCATGGTCGCGAATACCTTCCCCCGCGGGCGGGGGAAGGCAGGCAATCCGCGTCACTTCCAGGACACGGCGGCGAGGTCGATGCCGGGCGAGGGCGAGTTCTCCCACAGGCCGAGCAGGTTCTTGTTCCACACGCCGACCTTGCCGAGCTGGTAGAGGAAGCCGTTGACCGCGTCGTCGGCGACGATCTTCTGCGCCTTCTTCAGGAGCTCGTTGCGCTTGCCCGCGTCGGTCTCCTTGACGACCGCCGCCCAGGTGTCGCGGAAGGGCTGCGAGACGTAGCCCCAGTAGTAGCCGTCGCGCGCGTAGCGATCGAGGTCGTTGGCCTCGGTGTGGGCGACGATGGTGAAGTCGTAGTTCTTCTCGCGGAAGACCTCGCTCAGCCATTGCGGCCATTGCAGCTGGGTGATGCTGAGCTTGATGCCGATCTTGGCCAGCTGCGCCACGATGATCTCGCCCGAACGCTGCGCGTAGCCCACCGGTGGCAGCTTGAGCGAGGCGCTGAAGCCGTTGGGGTGGCCGGCGTCGGCCAGCAGCTTCTTGGCCTTGGCGATGTCGAGCGGATAGGTCTTAGTCAGGTCGACATAGGCCGGGTTGTGCGGCGCGAAGTGCGAGCCGATCGGGATGGCGAAGCCGTTCTCGCCGGCGATCAGCTCTTCGCGGTCGATCGCGTGGGCGATCGCCTGGCGCACGCGCAGATCGTTCATCGGCGCCTTGGCGTTGTTGGTGGCGAGGATGGTCTCGCCCTCGGTCGATCCGATCACCACCGCAAACCGTCCATCGGCGCGCACGCGGTTGACCAGCTCCGGCGCCTGGAAGCCGGGGAAGGTGTCGACGTCGCCGGCGAGCAGCGCGTTGATCTGCGCCGCCGGATCCTTCACCACCTTGAACACCACGGTGTTGAGTTTGACCGACGCGGCGTTGCGATGCGCTGGGTTCTTCACCAGGGTGATCGAATCGCCTTCCTTGCGCTCCTTGAACATGAACGGCCCTGTGCCGATCGGCTTGGTGCCGTTGGTCGCGGCGCTCTTGCGGCCCATAATGCCGGCGTCGCCCTGCGCCAGGCTGTGCAGCAGGAAGGAATCGGGGCTCTTCAACTTCACCCTTACCACCGTCGGGCTGATCACCTCGGTGGCGGCGATGCGCTGATAGAGCGACTTGCCCGGCGCGGTCGAGTCGGCCGCCGACAGACGATCGAGCGTGAACTTCACGTCCTCGGCCGTGCACGGCTCGCTATCGTGGTACTTCACGCCCTCGGGCAGGTTGAAGACGTACTCGAGGCCTTCCTCCGAGATCTTCCAGTCGCGCGCCAGGCCGGCGACGATCTCGCCCTTGGCATTGAAGCGCGTCAGGCTCTCGTAGACGTTCATCGCCGTGACTTCGCGCACGGCCGCGGCGGCGTTGAGGTTGGGGTCGAGCACCGGCGGCTCGAGCGACATGCCGATGACGACACCACCATCCTTGGCGCGCGCCGGCGATTGCGCCCAGGCGCCCTTGGCGAGCATGGCCGCGGCGCTGGCGCCGCCCATCAGGCCGGCGAGCTGGCGGCGGGTTACAGCGGTCATAGATCCCTCCATCGATGGCCGTCGACCATAGCAATCCGTCATCGTGCCGTCAGCGACCGTGTGCGTCGCGCCAGGCCGGGACGCCACCCAGCGAGGCGGCGCTGTAGACGCCGCGCGCCACGGCGCGGGCCAGGCAATCCGCCGCGAGGGTGCCCAATTCGGCCCGCGCGATTGGATCGTCGCCTGCGGCCACGCGGCCCGTGGCCAGGGCAAAGACCGCGTCGCCGTCGGCCGGCGTGTGCACCGGGCGCAGCGCGCGTGCCAGCCCATCCTGGGCCATGATCGCCAGGCGCTGGCACCACGCCTTGTCGAGCCGCGCGTTGGTTGCCACCACGGCGATGGTGGTATTGGCCAGGGGCTCAGCCGCCAGCGCCGCGGCGCTGAGGTCGAGCATCTGGCGGGTATGCGAGACGGCGAGGCCCAGCCCCCGGGGCGGCGGCGGCAAGCCGCCGAACTCGCCATCCTGCTCCAGCGCCCAGGCCCAGAAATGCGGCAGCTCGCCCATGGTGGCGAAGCCTACGGCGTTGACCGCGACGATGGCGCCGACCTGGAGGCCGGTCGTCGGATCGACCGCCGAGGCGCTGCCCAGGCCGCCCTTGAGATGGCCGCAGCGCGCGCCCAGCCCGGCACCGGCATTGCCCAGCGCGAAGGTCTTGGCGGCGGCGTCCGTCGCTCGGTAGCCCAGCTCGCGATAGGGCGGCCAGTCCCAATCCTTGTCGCCGCCATTGAGCAGGTCGAAGAGGATCGCGCCTGGCGTGATCGGCACATTGGTCGAACCCACCGGCACGCCACGCCCCCGTTCGCGTAGCCACTTCATCACACCGTCGCCGGCGGAGAGACCGAAGGCCGAGCCACCCGACAGGAATACCGCGTCGATCGCCTGCACGCGGCAGGTCGGATCGAGCAGGTCGGTGTCGCGCGTGCCCGGCGCGCCGCCACGCACGTCGACCGAGGCGGCGCAGGCCTGCTCGGCCAGCACGACCGTCGTGCCGCTGCGCACGGCGGGATCCTCGGCGTTGCCGACGAGGATGCCGTCGACGTCGGTGATGAGATTGCGCGGGCCAGGGCGGATCATGGCCGGACGCTAGCCGCTGGCGCCGCGAGCGTCCATGGCGCAGGCTAGGGCGATGATCGACAAGACCTTTACGCGCGCGATCCTCGTGCTCGCGATGCTGACCACCTGGCCCGTCGCGGCGCGCGAGCCCGGCACCACGGCGAAGACGCATATGGTCGCGGCGGCCAATCCCATGGCCGTCGAGGCCGGGCTGGAGATGCTGCGCAAAGGCGGCTCGGCCCTCGACGCGGCGATCGCCGCGCAGATGGTGCTGGGCGTGGTCGAGCCGCAGGCCTCCGGCATCGGCGGCGGCGGCTTCCTGCTGCATTACGACGCCCGCTCGCGGCGCGTCACGGCTTGGGATGGCCGCGAAACGGCGCCGGCGGCCGCGACAGAGACGCTGTTCCTCGACATCTACAACAACCCGTTGCCCTTCCCGCTGGCGGTGGCGTCCGGCCTGTCGGTCGGCGTGCCCGGCGTCGTGCGCATGCTGGAAGAAACCCATCGCCGGCACGGGAAGCTGCCGTGGCGCGACCTTTTCGCGCCGGCGATCGAGCTGGCCGCCGACGGCTTCGTGGTGCCGCGGCGCCTGGGCAACGCGTTGGCCGGCGAGCGCGCGCTTCAAAACGACCCCCAGGCGCGCGCGGTCTATTTCAACGACGACGGCTCGCCGAAGAAGACCGGCGACACCATCCGCAATCCCGATCTGGCCGAGACCATGCGGTTGATCGCCGAGCGCGGCGCCGAGGTGCTGCATAGCGGCCCGCTCGCCGACGCGATCGTGGCGGCCGTGGCGCGCGAGCCTCGGCCCGGCCGCATGAGCGCGGCCGACCTCGCCGAGTATCGCGCGCTGCAGCGCCCCCCGTTGTGCCGGGCGCTCAGGGACTGGGTCATCTGTGGCATGGGCCCACCATCGTCTGGTCCGCTGGCGATCCTGCAGACCTTGCCGCTGCTCGACCGCGCGCCGGTTCCCAGTAGCCCGACCGGCGATGCGCATCGCCTGGCCGAGGCCAGCCGGCTGGCCTTCGCCGATCGCGAACGCTACGTCGGCGATCCGGGGTTCGTGCCGGTGCCGGTCGATGGCCTGCTCGATGGCGCCTATCTCGCCAAACGTGGCGGCGCGCTGAGCGATGATCGCGTGATGGGGCGCGTGACGGCCGGCCAGCCGCCCGGCGCGCCTCGGGCTGCGCCGGCCGCGGCGCCGGCCAAGCCCGAGGGTGGCACCAGCCACATGTCTATTGTCGATCGTGACGGCAACGCGGTGTCGTTCACCACCACCATCGAGACCGCGTTCGGCGCGCGGCGCATGGTCGGCGGCTTTCTGCTCAACAACGAGCTGACCGATTTCGCGTCGGTGCCGATGGTCAACGACCGGCCGGTGGCCAACCGGGTGCAGCCCGGCAAGCGGCCGCGGTCGTCGATGTCGCCGCTGATCGTGACCGACCGCAATGGCCGCTTCGTGCTGGCGATCGGTTCGGCCGGCGGCTCGCGCATCATCGGCGATGTGCTGCAGGCGACCTGGGGCGCCCTGCTGCGCGACCTGCCGCTGCAGGACGCGATCGCCGCGCGGCGCGTGCTCAACCGCGGCGGCGCCACCGAGATCGAGGGCCGGGCCAACGATGAGCAGGCCAAGCAGCTGGCCGAAGCCTTGAAGGCCTTGGGCCATACGGTCGATGTCGCGCCGCATCAGGGGGGTCTGCACGGCATCCGCGCCCGTCGCGCGGCCGACGGCGCGGTGACCTATGAAGGTGGCGCCGATCCGAGGCGCGATGGCGTGGCGCGGGGCGATTGATGTTTCGCCTTCTTTGCGACCGCAACCGTGCTAGGGGAGGGCCGCGTTCGCGGAGCTTCGTGCCATGGCCAAGTACCCCAGTGTGATCCTGCGCGCCGGCGAGGACCGGCGACTGCGCCATGGCCATCCCTGGGCCTTTTCCAACGAAGTGCTGATGAACCCCGAAACCAAGGCGATCAAGCCGGGCACGCCGGTGATCGTGCGCGCCGCCGGGGGCGATGCTCTGGGTGTCGGCACCTTCAATCCTCATTCGCTGATCGCCGCGCGGCTGTTCAGCCGCGATGGCGAAGCGAAGATCGATCAGGCACTGATCGAGGAGCGTCTCGCCGCGGCACTGGCGCTGCGCACGCGTCTTTACGCCGGCGTGCCGCATTATCGCCTGGTGCATGCCGAGGCCGACGGGCTGCCCGGCCTGATCGTCGACCGCTACGGCGATGTCGTCGTGGCGCAGCTCAACACGGCCGGCTGGGAAGCGCTGACCGACGCGCTGGTCGCGGCGCTCGACTCGGTGCTGACGCCCTCGGCGATCCTGCTGAAGAACGATTCGCCGACGCGCGGCTTCGAGGGCCTGCCGCTGGAAACGAAGATCGCCAAGGGCGAGATCGCGGGGCCGATCGACGTGGTCGAGAATGGCGCACGCTTCATCTGCGATCCGGCCGGCGGGCAGAAGACCGGCTGGTTCTTCGACCAACGCGACAACCGCGCCATGGTGGCGCGCTTCGCGCAGGGCGCGCGGGTGCTCGACGCCTACACCTATGCCGGCGGCTTCGGTGTGCTGGCCGCGGTCGAGGGCGCGGCACAGGCCACCCTGATCGACAGCTCGGCGCCGGCGCTGGAACTGGCGCGTCAGGCGGCGACGCTGAACCAGGTCGACTCGCGCGTCGAGACTCGCAAGGCCGACGTGTTCGAGGAGCTCGACCGAATGGCGTCGAAGGGCGAGCGCTTCGACATCGTCGTCGCCGACCCGCCGGCCTTCGTGAAGAGCCGCAAGGACATCAAGGCCGGCGCACAGGGCTATCGCAAGCTGGCGCGGCAATCGGCGACGTTGGTGGCGCCGCAGGGCCTGCTGTTCATCGCCTCCTGCTCTCACCTGATGGCGCCCCCGGACTTCGCCGAGCAGGTGCGGCGCGGTCTGCACGACGCCAAGCGCGAGGCCCGCATCCTGCGCTCGACCGGCGCCGGTATGGACCATCCCGTGCATCCCGGCCTGCCCGAGACCGCCTATCTCAAGGGCCTGCTGCTGCAGGTCGGCTGATGCCGCTGATCGGCACGCGCGCCTGGCTGATCGTCTGGGGCGTCGCCGTCGCGCAGCTGGTGTCCTGGGGCACGCAGTTCTACGCCTTCGCACTCTACGTCGTGCCGATGGAGAAGAGCCTCGGCTGGTCGCGCACCGAGCTCAACGCGGCGCTGTCGATCGGCCTGCTGGTCGCCGGCCTTGTGGCCGTACCGGTCGGCAGCTGGATCGATCGCGTTGGCGGCCGCGCCCTGATGACCGGCGGTTCGTTGCTCGGCGCGCTCTTGCTGGCGCTGTGGCCGCTGGTCGGCTCGCTATGGCTGTTCTACGCGTTGTGGGCGGTGCTGGGCCTGTCCATGGCCGCGACGCTCTACGATCCGGCCTTCGCCGTGATGACCCGTACCTTCCCGCAGGACTACCGCCGCGCCATCACCGCGGTGACCCTGGTCGGCGGTCTGGCGAGCACGGCCTTCATCCCGCTGACCCAGGTCCTGATCGAGCGGTTGGGCTGGCATCAATCGCTCTACGTGCTGGCCGGCTTCAACCTGCTCTGCGCCGCGATCCATTTCTGGCTGATCCCGCGCGCGACGCCGCCGGCGCAGCGCGCCGTCGTGACCGCCGACGGCGAGGGCTTGCGCGCCGCGCTCGGCCGCCCGTCTTTCTGGGCGCTGACCCTGTCGTTCACGCTCAACGCGCTGACCTTCACGGCGATGATCTTCCACCTCGTGCCGCTGCTCAGCGATCGCGGCATGGCCATGGAGCTGATCGTCGCCGGCTTCACCCTGATCGGGCCGATGCAGGTCGCCGGCCGCATCCTGCTGGTGACCTTCGGCCGACGGCTGTCGATGGGCGCCGTCGGCTCGATGGTGATCCTGGCCTATCCTGTCGTGGTCGTGATCCTGATGCTGCCGCCCAGCGCGCTCACGCTGTTCAGCTTCGCGACCATCTACGGCCTGGCCAACGGCACGTTGACGATCATCCGCGGCGTCATCGTCGCCGATTACTATGGCCAGCGCGCCTATGGCGCGATCAACGGCGCAATTACCATGCCGACCAGCATCGCGCGCGCCGCTGCCCCCTTTCTGGCGGCGCTGATCTGGCAGGCGGCGGGCGGCTATACGCCGGTGCTGTGGTCGTTGTTCGTCGTGGCGCTGATCTCCGCCGCGTGCTTCTGGCTGGCCGTCGCGCTGGAGCGCCGTCGGCTCAGGCCGCCCGGCGCGGGATCGTGAAGCGGAAGGTCGCGCCCGCCGCGCCGTTGGCCACCAGCGTGATGTCGCCGCCATGCGCGACGACGAGGTCGCGCACGATCGTCAGGCCCAGCCCCGAGCCGCCCGGCCGGCCGCCGCGCGCGAAAGGCTGGAACAGCCGCGACCGGAGCTCCTCTGGCACGCCGGGCCCGTCGTCGACGACGTCGACCACGATCGTCGCCTTTTCCTCGTTGGCGCGCACGACGACATGCTTGGCGCCGGCGTCGAAGGCGTTGCGGCCCAGATTGAACAGGATGCGGAACAGCAGGGCGCGATCGGCCAGGATCTTGCGCCCGTGCTCGATCTCGACACGCCAGTCGTGCACGGCGTTGGGATCGCTGTGCTCGGCCTGCTCGATCAGCGCCACGCCGACCTCGTCGGCGACATCGGCGAGATCGACCGGCGCCAGCTTGGGTACCGGGCGGTCGCGCGCGTAGTCGAGCGTGTCGCCGCACAGGCGCACGGCGCGGTCGATCGAGCCCAGCATCATCGGCGCCACCTCGCGCACCTTGGGATCCTCGCTGCGCGCCAGGCGGTCGGACACAAGCTGCGCCGTCGCCAGCATGTTGCGCAGATCGTGGTTGATCTTGCTCATCGCCGTGCCCAGCTCTGCCAGCCGCGTCTTCTGCCGCAGCGCCGCGCGCAGCTCGCGCTGCAGGCCATCGAATTCGCGGTCGACCAGGCCGATCTCGTCCTGGCGCGGCTTGGGCTGAGGGGGCGCGGTCTCGTCTTCGGGCGCCTGCCGGAACGCCGTCATCTCGCGCACCACGCCCTGCAACGGCCGCACGATCAGCCAGCGCAGGCCGAGATAGAGCAGGCCGGCGGTGAACAGCGCGATGATGATCGACAGCACCAGGATACGCTGTGAGTAGCCGTACATCTGCAGGCGCAGCGGCAGTTCGTCGACGATGATGTAGACGCGCGCGTTGGGCATGCGCAGCGAGCGGCCACCGAAGCGGATGTCGTAGCTGCCAGAACGCGCCATGGCTTGCAGCGCGTCCCAGATCAGCTCCGGGACCATGGCGTCGGCGATCTCGAACGTCACGCGCGGCTGCCTTGGCATTGGCGGGATCAGGGCGCGCTTGGGCTTGCCCGGCTCGATCAGCACCACCCCGTCGACGCGGGCGTTGTCGAGCAGCATGCTGGTGAGCCGCTCGTCGATCATGTTGTCGGGCGTGGCGTCGAGCGCCAGGGTCGCCAGCGCGCCGGTCTCGATCAGGCTCTCCAGGTAATTGAGGCGAAAGCGCGCGATCGATGGCAGGAAGATCGCCACCTCGGCGGTCATCACCGCGACGATCACCAACGCCAGGATGCGCGGCGACAGGCCGAAGCTCCAGCGGCGCTTCTGCGTCGTCCGTACGGCGGGCGCCGACGATGTCTCCACGCGCGACATGCGCGGCAACCTAGCGGATGGCGCGCCCCCTGCCCAGCGCGCGGCGCTCAGGCGGCCTGTCGCAGGTCCCGATGCTCGAGGTAGTCGACCAGGACGTGGTCGGCCGGCAAGGTCAGGTCGGCGACGAAGTGCCGGCCGCCGATGATCCGGCGCACCGGCAGGTCCGCCACCGGCGCGTCGACGTGCGGCACCAGATCGAGTCGCGCCGGACCGGACCACGAACCCTTCACCGTGACGTCGGCGGGCTCGACGCCGACCAGCTGGGCGATCGCTTGGCCGCCGTCGATGTTGGGAATGACCTTCAGCCGGCATCTCGGTCTGCGCAGCGACGCCTCCAGATTGGACCATCCGCCGTCGTAAAGCGCGTGCTTGTAGGCCACGGTGCCCGTGGCGATGCGCCGACCGGCGTGATCGAGCGTACCGACCAGCGTGTTCCTGGCGATGGCCAGATTTGGTCGGGCGTGCTTCCTGGCGAAGCCGACGGCGTGCGGTGGGTCGTCGTCGGCGTACATCTGGGTGGCGAAATCGCAGGGGCGGCCGTGGAACGAGCAGGCGATCACCACGCTGCTTCGGGTGTGGTCGCCCACGCCGGAGGGGTTAGCCATGCGGATCCACTCGCAGGACACCCGGTTCGAGGGATCGGGGATCAGCGGTTCGGGAACGGCGGCGCGGATCGCCGCGGCTTCGCTCTCGTAGACGATGACCATGTACCCGCGATCGACGAAGCGGTAGGGCAGGTACGGGTGGCTCGCGCCAAGCTCGGGGATCGGTGGCGCGGCGGGGATCCGGTGGCGGTTCATGGTCCGGGGTCCGTCGGTCAGAGGAACTTGGCTTTGATGTCGACGCTGGAGCGCTCGCCGATGGCGTCGAAGTTGCGCTCCAGCCACGCGGCGGCGACCTCGCGGCCGATCGACATGAGGTGCAGCAGGAAGTCCCACTGTGCGTTGAGCTTGCTCGAGACGCCCAACCCCTTCATGTGCTCCTCCGCCTCGATCCAGTGCACGTTCATCCGCTTGTGATGGTCGCGGTCGAGCCGGCCCTGGTCGATCAGGTCGGTGACGAAGGAGACGGCGCGCATCTCGCGCATCAGGCTGGAGTTGAAGCTGATCTCGTTCAGCCGGTTCATGATCGCAGACGCCGTGGTCGGCATCTCGTCGCAGCTCAACGGATTGACCTGCACGATCACCACGTCCTTCGACCGCGCGCCGTAGATCAGCGGGAACAGGGCGGGATTACCCATGTAGCCACCGTCCCAGTACGGCTCGTCATCGATGGTGACGGCCTGGAACATGAAGGGCAGGCAGGCCGAGGCGAGCAGCACGTCGGGCGTGATCTGCCCGCTTTCGAAGACGCGCACCTTGCCGCTCTTCACATTGGTCGCCGAGACGAACAGGCGCACCGCGCGGCAATTCTCGAGGCGTTCGAAGTCGACCGACTTCAGCAGCACGTCGCGCAGCGGATTGAGGTTCCCCGGATTCGTCTGATACGGCGACAGCATGCGGCTCATCATGTCCATGATCATGAACGCCGGCGAATGGTCGAGATTCCAGCCGCGCGTCACGCGATCGAACGGCGTGGGTTGCAACGGGCTGAAGCGGGCCGCGTCGCTGATGTTGCGCCAGAACGCCTCCAGCGCGCGCCTGGCCTCGGCGCGGCCGCCACGGCCCATGCCGTCGGCGAACACCGCCGCGTTCATCGCGCCGGCCGATGTGCCGCTGATGGCCTCGACCTCGATCCGCTCGTCCTCGAGCAGGCGGTCGAGCACACCCCAGGTGTAGGCACCGTGCGCGCCGCCGCCCTGCAGGGCGAGACAAACCGACTTGGTGTTCTTGTTCATCGTCGCCTCCCTCAGTGCGCGGTCCAGCCGCCGTCCATGGGCAGCGCCACGCCGGTGAGCGAGCCGGCCTGGTCGCTGCACAGGAACACCGCGAGCGCGGCGAGCTCGGCGACCTCGACGAATTTCTTGTTGGGTTGCTGCTTGAGCAGGATGTCGGTGATCACCTTGTCGCGCGATATGCCATGCGCCTTCGCCTGGTCGTCGATCTGCTTGTCGACCAGCGGCGTGCGTACGTAGCCGGGGCAGATGGCGTTGCAGGTGATGCCGTCCTCGGCGGTCTCCAGCGCCACGACCTTGGTCAGGCCATAGACGCCGTGCTTGGCCGCGACATAGGCCGACTTGTAGGGCGAGCCGACCAGCGCGTGCGCCGAAGCGACGTTGATGATACGGCCCCAACCCTTCTTGCGCATGCCGGGCAGCGCCAGCCGCGTGGCGTGGAAGGCCGAGGACAGGTTGATGGCGAGAATGGCGTCCCACTTTTCGGGCGGGAACTCGTCGACCGGCGCGACATGCTGGATGCCGGCGTTGTTCACCATGATGTCGACTGCGCCGAAGGCGTCGACCGTCTGGCGGATCATGTTCTCGATCGCGCCGGACTTGCTCATGTCGGCGGGCGAGTAGACGACGCGCGCGCCGGTGCGCTGGGCAAGATCGCAGCGTGTGCGCTCGATCTCCATGGCGTCGCCGAAGCCGTTGAGCACGACGTTGGCGCCGGTCTGCGCCAGGGCCTCGGCGATGCCGAGGCCGATGCCGCTGGTCGAGCCGGTGACGATGGCTGTCTTGCCGTTGAGCATTGTCCTATCCCCTGCACGAGCGCCCCCGCCGTGCGATCGGGACAATGCGCGTCGCGGCGCGCGAACTGAAATGCCCGTTGGCTTGGAATTCGATACGCCGCGCGCTCAGCGCGCGAGGCGGCGTAACGCGTCGAGCAGGTCCTTGGGATCGGGCCAACGCGCCGGGTCGACATCGGCGAAGGCGAAGACGACGCGGCCCGACGGCTCGACGACGTAGACCGCCGGCACGGGCAGGCGCCACGTGCTGTCGCCATGCATCGCCGGCAGCGAGCGCTTGCGATCGCGATGGATGCGGACGTGATCGGGCGACAGCTCGTAGGCGACACCGCACAGGCGAGCGTAAGCGTTTTTCGGATCGCTGAGCAGCGGATAGGCGAGGCCGCGACTCTTCACCGTCGCCCTGAGATGCTCCGGCAGCTCGGGCGAGACGCCGACCGTCGTCGCCCCCAGCGCCTCGATACGCGCTCGCGCGTCGTTGAGCGCCGCCATGGTGATCTCGCAATAAGGACACCAGCCGCCGCGGAAGAACGCCAGCACCAAGGGCCCGCTATCGAGCAGCTCCATCGAGTGCCAGGTCCTGCCCGCGCTGTCGGCGAGCTCGAAATCCGGCAGGATGTCGCCGACGCCCAGGCTCTCCTCGGTCAGGCGCAACATGCGCAGCCGGCCGAGCTCCTCCTCGAAGGCCTGGCGCGCGAAGTCGTCGAGCGCCGCCATGTGGCGATCACGCAAGGTCTCGAGGGTGCGTGCCAGATCCATCTCAGGAACCTGATGCTTCGCAGGGGCGAAGGGAAATAGCCGTTGTCTTGCGTAACGATAGCCTTGGCGTATCGTGATCGAGAGTAGACAGGGCGCATCCAGGTATCGGGGAGACCCACTCCATGGAGATGCACCAGATCCGTTACTTCCTGGCGGTGTGCGAGACGCTGAACTTCACGCGCGCGGCTGAGCGCTGCAACGTGTCGCAGCCTTCGCTGACACGCGCCATCAAGGGCCTCGAGGATGAGCTGGGCGGTCCCCTGTTCCGCCGCGAGCGCAACAACACCCATCTCACCGGCCTGGGCGAGATGATGCACCCCCATCTGACGCAGGTGCTGGCCGAGACCGACGCCGCCAAGGAGCGCGCGCGCAGCTTCGCCAAGGCCGAGGACACCGACTTGCGCGTCGGCATGATGTGCACCATCGGGCCGGCGCGGCTGCTGCCCTTTCTGCAGGCCTTCCGCGATCGCCATCCCCGCATCAACCTGAACATCAGCGACAGCAATGGCGCGAGTATCGAGGAGAACCTCGCCAAAGGCGGTTACGACGTGGCGATCTTCGGCCTGCCGGGCGGCGTCGACGATCGCTTCCATTCGCGCCGACTCTACGACGAGCGCTTTGTCATCGGCGTCGCACCGGGCCACGCCTTCGCGGGGCAGAACGCGGTACGGCTGGCCGACCTCCATAAGCAGACCGCCGTCAGCCGCACCGAGTGCGAATTCCACGACCACGTCGTCGAGCTGCTGAATCGGGACGGCATCGCCGTGTCGGCGGCTTTTCGCAGCAATCGCGACGACTGGATCCAGACCATGGCGCTTGCCGGAGTAGGCTTTACCTTCATTCCCGAGCACTCGGTGACGCTCTCCGGCCTGTGCGTCCGCCCCCTGGTCGATCCGGAGATCGTCAGGCAGATCCTGATCGTCACCGTGCGCGGCCGGCCGCATTCGCCGGCGGTCGGCGCCTTCGTCAACGAGGCGCTGCGCTTTCCCTGGTCGACCCGCGGCGCCACGCCGCTGCCGGCGGCGGTCTAGCGCCAGACCCTTGGGTAGCGCCCGCGCGGCGCCGGTCGCACGTAGTTGTTGGTGAGCAACGCCACGGCGAAGATACAAAGCACGCCGGCGGCCACCGGGCTGAGCAGGAAGTCCCATCCCGCGTCCTCGGCGAAGATCACGATCGGGTTGGCGCCGGCCGGCGAGTGGATGGTGCGTGTCGCCATCATGATCACCAGCGCCGTCGCCACCGCGGCCACCATGTACATGTCCTTCGACCAGCCGGTCATGTGCCAGAGATTCAGGAACACCAGCCCGGTGATCGCGGCCACGAAGTGCCCGCCCAGCAGGCTGCGCGGTTGCGCCATGTCAGTGTCGGCCATGCCGAAAACGATGACGCAGGAGCCGCCCAGCGAGGCGAGCAGCCAGGGGTGCGCGGTCAGGCCGAGGATCAGGACGCAAGCGGTGAGCGCGACGGCGGCGCCAAGCCAGGCGGCGATGAGTCTCATGACGACCTGATATCACAAGCGCCGGATCACTCCGAATTCTTGCCGGTGATCAGCCGGGCGCCCGACTGGAAGGTGACGTAGGACCACATCCAGTCGGCGAGCACGGTGAAACGGTTGCGGAAGCCGACCAGAAAGAAGACGTGCACCAGGCCCCACAGCAGCCAGGCGACGAAGCCGGTAAGCTGGAAACGGCGGCTGAACTTGGCGATCGCAGCGCCACGGCCGATCGTGGCCATGGTGCCGCGGTCGCGATAGCGGAAGGGTTCCGCCGGCGCCTTGCCGGCGAGGCGCGCGCGCAGTAGCCGCGCGACATACTCGCCCTGCTGTTTCGCGACGGGCGCGAGGCCGGGATAGGCTTGGCCGCTTCCGTCGCAGGCGAGCGCCGTGTCGCCGATGGCGAAAATCTCGGGATGGCCGGGCACCGACAGGTCCGGCAGCACCTTCACCCGTCCGGCGCGATCGGCCTCCGACGACAGCCACTTGGCCGCCGGCGAGGCGGCCACGCCGGCGGCCCATATGATGGTCGCGGCAGGGATGCGCTCGCCATCGACCACGACGCCCTCTTCGTCGCAGGCGGTGACCGGCTTGCCCTGACGGACCTCCACGCCGAGCCTGCCCAGCGCCCGCGCCGTCCAGGCCGAGAGCTTCTCGGGGAACGCCGCCAGCACCCGTGGACCGGCCTCGAGCAGCACGATGCGCGCCTGGCGCGGATCGATGGTGCGGAAGTCGCGCGCCAGCGCGCGGCGCGCCAGCTCGGCGATAGCGCCGGCCATCTCGACCCCCGTCGGGCCGCCGCCGATCACCACGAAGTTCAGCAGGCGGCGGCGCTTGTCGGGATCGTCTTCGGTTTCGGCCCGCTCGAAGGCGGTGAGGATACGCCGGCGGATCTCGGTGGCGTCGTCGATCTTCTTCAGGCCGGGGGCAAAGCGCTCCCACTCGTCGCGGCCGAAATAGGAATGACGCGCGCCGGTCGCCAGCACGAGATAGTCGTAGGGCAGCTCACGGTCCTCGAGGCGCACGACACGGCGCGCGGCATCGACGCCGCTGACACGGCCCATCAGCACGCGGACATTGGTGGCGTCGGCTACCACGGCGCGGATCGGCGTGGCGATCTGCGCTGGCGACAGGCCGGCGGTCGCCACTTGGTAGAGCAGCGGCTGAAACAGGTGGTAGTTGCGCCGGTCGACCACGGTGACATCGGCCTCGGCGCCGCCCAGCGCCTTGGCCGCCGCCAGACCGCCGAAGCCGGCACCGACGATAACGATGCGCGGGCGGCCGGGCGCCTTGGTCCGCGCTATGACTTCGGCGCCTTGGGGTGTCTGGTCGAACACGGCGCGCTCCCCGGGTTCAGGGGCGGCCGAAGAGTTGGTGGGCGATGGGCGCATCGAGCGACAATGTGCCCGGACCGCGCGTGATGATGAAGCCCAGCAGCGACGCCCACATCAGGTGCTCGGCCCAGTTCTCGGGATAGACCAGGACCTGGATCACCATGGTCATGGCGAACAGGGCGGCGGCGCCCAGGCGGGCGAACAGGCCCAGCACGATCAGCACCGGGCAAATCAGCTCGGCCGCCGTGCCGAGATAGGCGGCGACATGCGGCGGCAGGAGCGGCAGGGCGTACTCGTCGCGGAACAGGCCGACCGTCGTGTCCCAGCTCTGGATCTTCACTAGGCCGGACTTGAAGAACACCGCGCCGACGGAGACGCGGAACAGCAGGCTGAAGACCGACTGCGGCACGCGGCCCAATACCGCGCGGACGGTGGCGAGACGCGAGACGAGCGGGGTACGCGACGGCTGCGACATGGCGAGCGTGTTCATGGTCGGGATCCTCGGTGGGAAGGTGGTTCGGACGCGGCAGCGACGTCGATGGGTTCGGGTGCATCGACCCGGCGGTGGCGGGGGGATGTGGTCCCGTCGGGTGGAGCGCCGCGCCGCGTCCGATCTCGGTGGATCAGCCCTTCTTGGCGGCCGTCGAGCCGCCGACGATCTTGGCGCAGAGGCCGGCCGGCACGCTGATCCAGGCGTCCGCCTGCGCATCCTTCTTGGACGTGCCGGAGCAGGACGAGGTCGCGGTCTGGCAGTCGTTCTTGCCGGCCTTGGCGACGCCGTAGCACTTCTCGGTCTTGTCCTGCGCGCCGGCGGTGCCGGCGACGGCGATCGCGGCGATGAGCGCGCTGGCGATGATGGCGGTGGTCTTCATGATGATCTCCTCAGCTTCGGTTCGCTGCCGCTGCTTGCGGCGTGAGGCGAACCTGCCCGAGGCGAGGCGGACGCTGAAATATCGGCTCCCTATGGCGTCGATGCGCCGGTGCTATCGCACCGCGTCAGATCGTCCTGTGCGCTTGCGCACATTCGGTGAACCAGGCCGCGCCGATAGCATGTGTTCCGATGCTTGTGCGGAGGATCCATGCTCTGGACATTGCGGGCCCTTCTCGGCGTCGGTGGCGCCATCACAGTGGGCGTCTCGTTCCTGCATATTGCATTCGGGCCGAGCGTCATTCCCGGATCGATTCCGGTCAACGCGACCATGGACAGCGAGGATCGCTTCTACGCAGTGATGTTCCTGGCCTATGGCGCCGTGATGCTGTGGACGTTGCGCGGTCTTGAGCGAAAGCTGCCTGTCGTGCGCTTCCTGGCGGCTGTTCTCTTCGTCGGTGGCCTTGCCCGGATCATTTCGCTGATCGCGGTCGGACTGCCGCATCCGTTCTTCGTCGCGATGACAATCGTCGAACTGGTGCTGCCACCCGTCATCGTGTTCATCACGATGCGGGTGCGGCCAGCTACGGCAGACGCTGCAGAAGCCTGACCAGCCAGCGCGTGCGCGGCGAGAACAGCGCGTCGGTGAAGAAAGAGCCGGCCGCGCGCTTGCTCGCCTCGCCCAGGGTCGGATAAGGCACGACCATCTGCGCCACGGTGCCGAGCTTCAAGCCTTTCGCCATCGCCAGGCACCAGACGTGGATCAGCTCGCCGGCGCGCGGCGCCACGATCCCGGCGCCCAGCACGCGGCCACGCTTGTCGGCGACGACCTTCACCAGCCCCGATGTCTCGCGCTCGGTCTGGGCGCGGTCGTTCTCGTGCAGTGGCCAACGCGCGATGCGGGCACCATCGCCATGGCGCTCGCGCGCCTGCGCCTCGGTCAGGCCGACCTGCGCCATCTCCGGGTCGGTGTAGGTCGCCCACGGCAACGCGGCGGCATGCACATTCACCGGCAGGCGGAACAGCGCGTTGCGGATCACCAGCGAGCCGTGGAAGCCCGCCATATGGGTGAAGGGATGCAGGCCGTTGACGTCGCCGATGGCGTAGACGCGGCGATTGTTGGTGCGCAGAGCCTTGTCGACGGTGATGCCGCGTCTGGTGTACGCGACGCCGGCCTTGTCGAGATCGAGGTCCTCGACATTCGGTGCGCGGCCGGCGGCCACCAGCAGATGTGTTGCCTCGATCCTTTCACCGCCGTCGAGTTCCACGGCGATCGCGCCAGCGGCGCCGGAGACGCGCGCGATCTTCACCTTGTCGCGCAAGGTCACGCCCTCGGCCGTGAGCCTTGCGACGACGATCGCGGCCAGCTCGGGGTCGTCCTTGCCGAGCAAAGTGGCGGCTTCCAGTACGGTGACGCGCGCGCCGAGGCGACGATGCGCCTGCGCCATCTCCATGCCGATCGGGCCGCCGCCGATGATCACGAGATGGCCGGGCAGCTGGCGATTGCCGAACACCGTCTCGTTCGTCAGGTAGGGCACGGTGTCGAGGCCGGGGATCGGCGGCGCGGTCGGCCGCGAGCCCGACGCGATGACGAAGCGGCGGGCGCGGATGCGTTCACCGCCGGCTTCGACCACGTTCGGCGCGATGAAGCGGGCGGTGGTGCGCAGGACGCGCACGCCCAGCTTCTCGAAGCGCTCGACCGAATCGTTGGGCGCGATGGCGGCGATCACGCCGCGCACGTGATCCATGGTCGCGGCGAAATCGACGGTGGGCTCGACCGGCGCGATGCCGAAGCGGGCGGCCTCGCGCATCGCTTGCGCGGTGTGGGCCGCGGCGATCAGCGCCTTGGACGGCACGCAGCCCTGGTTCAGGCAATCGCCGCCCATCTCGCCACGCTCGATCAGGATCACGCGCGCGCCGAGCTGCGCCGCGCCGGCGGCCACGGTCAGCCCCGCCGAGCCGCCGCCGATGACGCAGAGATCGCAATCGGCGGTCATCACACCCTTTCGCGCCGGGTGCGCAGCCGGCTCCACACCACCGGCACGAGCGACAGCACGGCCAGGGCGACGAGCGGCAGGAGAAGATTCGGGTCACGCAGCGTGTCGAGGTCGGGTGTGCGACCCATGTCGAAGACCTTGTCGAGGCCGGCGCCGACGCTGGCGTAGACTGCCGTGCCCGGGATGATGCCGAGAAAGGTCGTCGCCGCGAAGGTGCGCGTGCTCACGCGGAAGAACGCCGGCGCGATGTTGATCAGCCAGAACGGGAAGACCGGCACGAAGCGCAGGAACAGCAGGTAGGAGAAGGCGTGGCGGTTGAGCCCGTCCTCCATGCGCGCGAACCAGCCGCCGGCGCGCTGCCGCAGCACGTCGGCGAAGGCGCCGCGCGCCGCCAGGAACACGATGGTGGCGCCGACCGTGGCGGCGATCACCGACAGGGCGGTACCCATGACGATTCCGAACAGGAAGCCGCCGAGCAGCGTGCCCAGGGTGCCGATCGGCAATGAGAAGGCGATGATCAGCACATAGCCGACGAAAAAGACGCCCATCGCCAGCATCCGATGATCGGCCACCCAGGCGACCAGCTCGGCGCGGTGCTTGCGCAGCGTGTCGAACGAGACGTAGCGGTGCAGGCCGAGCGCGAAGTAGGCGACGATGCCGGCGACGATCACCGCGACCGGCAGGAATCGTCGCCAGCGCGGGACGTCAGAAGACCCGCCTGGTCGTGCCGCCTCGTCCATGCCGGCAGGCTCGCACGGTCATGGGGCGTCCGGCGACTCAAATCGCCGCACGCCGAGGTGAACGACGGTGTCCGTTCAGTTGAACAGGCTGGAAACAGACCGCTCGTCGGCGATGCGCTGGATCGCCTCGGCCATCAGGGGCGCGATCGGCAGTTGGCGGATGTTCTTGGAGTCCTTTACCGCCTCGGTCGCCTGGATGGTGTCGGTGATCACCATCTCGGTGATCGGCGAGGCCGCCACGCGCGCCACCGCGCCGCCCGACAGCACGCCATGCGTGACATAGGCGTAGACCGCCTCGGCGCCGGCTTCCTTCAGCGCTACCGCCGCGTTGCACAGCGTGCCGGCGGAATCGACGATGTCGTCGACCAGGACGCAGATGCGGCCCTCGACCTCGCCGATGATATTCATCACCTCCGACACGCCAGCGCGCTCGCGCCGCTTGTCGATGATCGCCAGGTCAGCGTCGCAGCGGCTGGCGAGCGCGCGGGCGCGCACCACGCCGCCGACATCGGGCGACACCATCATCAGCCGCTCACCCTTGCCGTTGAAGCGGCGCTGGATGTCGTCGGAGAAGATTGGGCCGGCGAAGAGGTTGTCGAGCGGGATGTCGAAGAAGCCCTGGATCTGGCCGGCATGCAGCTCCATGGTCAGCACGCGATTGGCGCCGGCCTCGGTGATCAGATTGGCCACCAGCTTGGCCGAGATCGGCGTGCGCGGGCCCGACTTACGATCCTGCCGGGCGTAGCCGTAGTAGGGCACGACGGCGGTGATGCGCCGCGCCGAGGAACGCCGGAGCGCGTCGATGGAGATCAGCAACTCCATCAGGTGATCGTTGGTCGGATACGACGTCGACTGGATGACGAACATGTCCTCGCCGCGCACGTTCTCGAGGATCTCGACGAAGACCTCCATGTCGGCAAAGCGGCGGATATTGGCCTTCACAAGCGGCAGGTCGAGCCTTGCGGCGATCGCCTCGGCCAGCGGCCGATTGCTGTTGCCGGTCAGAATCTTCATCGACGCGATCCCCGCCCGGGCGCTTAGTTCGCGCGCAAGGCCTTACAAATAAAGGATAAATCCCCGATTGCGGGCGGCACCATAGACAGCTTTGCGCGGCCTGTAAACCGCGTGGGCTGGGGCTAATTCAGCGCCGCGGTGTACCGCCCGCCCGGATCATCAGATCGAGGATGCCCTCGCTGGCGGCGAGTGCGATGACGTGGGCGACGCCGCCCCATTCACCATTGAGCGCGCCGGCCTTGATGGTGTTGGCCTGCTCGAGGTCGCCGAGCTGCTCGCCACCCGGCCCCTTCACCACCCAGCGGATGACGATGCGCTGCGCACCCTCGGCCGGCGGGCTGATTTCGACCGAGCCGATCACCGTCACGGTGGTGGCGTCGGGCGCGTCGACCAGCACCACCTGTTGCTCGCCCAGCGCGCGCCGCATGCCGGCGGTCAACGCGCGATTGCCGTCGCCCGGCGCGCCGGTGACGGTGAGCACGCGCACGCGCGGGAATTTCGCCGCCGCGGTGGCGGGCGCGGGCGCGGGCGTTGGCGCTGCGGGCGGGGTGGCCGATGCCGGCGTGGCGGTGGCCGTAGGCGCGGCGCCCGCGGTCGGTACTTCAGTGGGTGGCAGCACGGTGGTCAGCGCGCCGACAGGCGCGTTGGCGGGATCGGCGCGGCCGATCATGTCGGCGACGTGATAGGCGCCACGCGAGGCGACGCGGGAGATCAGGCGATCGCCGCCATCGAGCCATTCATCAGGCGTAGTGGTGGTGGTCTGCTCGTGGCGACCGATCAGCGCGCCCTTGGTGTCGCGCACCGTCCACACCCAGGTGACGCGCAGTTCGCTGTTCACCTGATGCGGACGGCCGCTGATCTCGATGGTGCGTGGCGCGCTGTTGCCGTTCATCGCCGCGACGATGCCCTGCTGACGCAGCGCCAGCACGATGGCTACAGGCAGGCGTTCGGCCATCGCATCGGTGACGCCCTTTGGCGGCAGCACGACGAACTCAGCCTGCTCCAGCGGTGGGCGCAGCCGCGGGTCGATGAGGGTCCGGCTCTGGCCTTGACCCTGGTCTTCCTTCCCGTCCGGTTGGAACGGGCGGGGCGTGTCGCCGCAGGCGCTCAACGCGAGCAGGCACGCCCACAGCGCGATCCACGGCTTGTGTCTAGGCCACGATCGCGACACAGGTCACCAGCAGGCCCAGCATGCAGAGCGCGGCGAACATCACCAGGTAGGGCATCGCTTCAGTCGACCAGCATGATCGCGGACAGGCCGCGACCGTAGTCCTTCACGCCCTGCAGCGTATTGCGGCGGTAGCTGAAGAACTGCCGCTCGTTGCCCAAGGTGTCGTGGCCGCTGTCCTCGACGGCGGCGACGCCCAGCAACCGCAGTCGGCGCAGCAGATAGCCGGGCAGGTCGAACATGTAGTGGCCCGCGCGGCGCGAGGCGGAGAAGAACGCGGCGTTGGTCGCGTCCTGGTCGATGAATGGCGCCGGGAACTCGGGGCCGACCTCGTAGGATTCGCGCGCGATGCACGGGCCGACGGCGGCGTGCACACGCGCGCGTTGCGCGCCGAGCTTCTCCATCGCCGAGAGCGTCGTCTCGACGACGCCGGCCAACGCGCCCTTCCAGCCGGCATGCGCCGCGCCGATCACGTGTGCCGAGGCGTCGGCCAGCAGCACCGGCGCGCAATCCGCCGACAGCACGCCCAGCGCCACGCCCGGCCGGTCGGTCACCATTGCGTCCGCCTTGGGTGCGCCGGGCGAGGTCCACAGCTTCGTGTCGTCGACCCTGAGCACCGTCGTCGAATGAATCTGATGGACGGTCAGCAACCGCTCCGGCGCCAGGCCCAACCGGCCGGCGGCGCGGGCGCGATTCTCCGCGACATTGGCGGGATCGTCGGTCGAACCGTAGCCGCAGTTGAGAGAAGCGTAGATACCCTGGCTGACGCCGCCTTCGCGCGTGAAGAAGGCGTGCCTCACATGCGGCAGGCGGGTGAGACTGGGAAGCGTGAGCACGTGCGGTCGCCGTTCGTCGCGGGTGGGGCGGCGAGCCGAGTCAGGTGAATCCCGCCGCCGGCGGCAGCGACGGATCACGCAACGCGATCGCGCGGAACAAGGTGCCCATTTGATCGGGGTCGATCAAGCGCCGCGACGCCGCGTCGATCGCTTCGGCTTGGGCCGGCGACGCCGTCCGGCGCAGCAGCGCGGCGCGGGTTTCGATGCCAAGATCGCGCAGGAAATCGCCTTGGCCGGTGGGGCCATCGACCGCGGCGCCCGCCTGCCGGGCGGCGCGGGCGACGGCGGCGAAATCCACATGGGCCGTCAGGTCCGCCTCGCCGATGGCCTCGAACACGTCGGTGGGCTTGTGCGCGCGCAGCGCCTGCAAGGTGTCGCCGTTGGTGCCGGAATCGTAGCCATAATCGACGAACAGCGCGGCGCCATGATCGGCCGCGATGCGGCGCGCGATCTCGGACGTCAGGGAGGTGACGGCCGGCGAGAGCTCGGCGACCGAGCCGAACCGGTCGATCGCGCGCACCGCGTCAGGCAGCAACGCGGCCAGCGGCGACTTGCCGGGCGCCGACGCGAAGGCGAACTTCGCGCTCTCGCGCACCAGCCCGACCATGCGTTCCGCCCATCCCCAGGGTTGGCGCACGAGCTGGCGGATCGGCAGCGCGTCGAGGAATTCGTTGGCGACCAGCAACAGCGGGGCGCCCGACGGCACGTCGGCGAAGCGCTCGTGCCACCGCGGCGTGACATGGTCGGCCAGCGCCGCGCGCTGGGCATCCCGCAGGCCGGCGTGGATCTCGACGAGGTGCGGCTCGAGGGCGTCGTGGAAACCGGGCACCGCGCGGGTGGCGCGCAAGGCGTCGCCAAGCAGCGTCCCGCGCCCAGGGCCAAGCTCGACCAGAAGCACGCGTCGGGGTGAGCCCAGGGCCGTCCAGCGTTCGGCCAGCCAGGCGCCTATCAGCTCGCCGAACATCTGGCTGATCTCGGGCGCCGTGACGAAGTCACCGCCGGCGCCCAACGGCTTGCCGCGGCGGTAGTAGCCGAGCACCGGGTGATTCAGCGCCTCGGTCATGAACTCGGAGACGGTGATCGGGCCGGCCAGCGCGATGCGCTGGCGTATTATGTCGGCGAGCTCGACCATGCCTCAGGCGGTCAGCGGCGGTCGGTTCGTGGCGCGCATGATCAGCCAGGCGCCGAACGCGACCAGCGGCAGCGACAGGATCATGCCCATGGTCAGCCAGGTGCCGGCGAGGTAGCCGAGATGCGCGTCGGGCTCGCGCCAAAACTCGCCGATGATGCGCGCCAGACCGTAGCCGGCCCAGAACACGCCACAAATCAAGCCCGGCCGGCGGCGCAGGCCGTAGACCCGCCACAGCACCAGGGTGATCGCGAACAGGATCAGGCCTTCGAGGCAGGCCTGATAGAGCTGGCTGGGATGGCGCGGCGTCAACAGCGGATCGCGCGGAAAGATCATCGCCCACGACACGTCGGTCGGCCGGCCCCAAAGCTCGCCGTTGATGAAATTGGCCATGCGGCCGAAGAACAGGCCTTGCGGCGCCACGATGCCGATCACGTCGGCGAAGGCGAACAGGTCGGCCTTCTGCTTGCGGGCATAGAAGATGATCGCCAGGGTCACGCCCAGTAGGCCGCCATGGAAGGACATGCCGCCTTCCCACACGGTGAAGATTTTCATGGGATTGGCGAGGTAGAAGCCCGGCTTGTAGAACAGCACGTAGCCCAACCGACCGCCGAGAATCACGCCCAGCGCCGCCCAGAACAGGAAGTCGTCGAGCGCCTTGGCGCTCATCACCCGGGGCGCCTGCTCGACGATGCGTCGGGCCATCAGCCAGGCGACGACGAGACCCGCGATATAGGCCAGCGCGTACCAGCGGATGGCGAGCGGACCGATGGCGATCGCGACGGGATCGATGTCGGGATAGGGGATGACCGCGGGCAGCATGGGCGCGGGTTTAGCGGCCCTTACGGCGGCTGTCACGCAAGGCGTTGCCGCCGCGATTCACCGATAAGGATCGGCCCGGGACAGATGGTCGGTGATATAGCGCCGCACGCCGTCCTCCAGGGCGGTGAACGGCGCCGTGAAGCCGGCCGCGCGCAGTCGTTCGACGCGCGCCTCGGTGAAGTACTGATACCGTTCACGGATCGCTTCGGGCGTGTCGATCCAGTCGATGGCGACGGGGCGGCCCATCGCGGCGAAGACGGCGTGTGCGAGGTCGAGGAAGCTTCGCGCCTGGCCGGTGCCGATATTGAACAGGCCCGACAGCGCCGGCTGGCGCCACAGCGCCAGCATGGCGGCGACGCAGTCGTCGATCCAGACGAAGTCGCGCAACTGGCCGCCATCGCCGTAGTCGGGGTTGTGCGAGCGGAACAGCCGCGCGCGACCGCTGTCGCGCACCTGCTCGAAGAGCGCCAGCGCGACGCTACGCTGGCCGCCCTTGTGATACTCGTTGGGGCCATAGACGTTGAAGAACTTCAGCCCCGCCCAGGACGGCGGCGAGAGCTCGCCCGCCGCGACCATGCGCAGCACCTCGAGGTCGAAGCGGTGCTTGCTCGCGCCGTAGGGGTTGAGCGGCGCCAGCCGGCGCAAGGCCTGGCCGTCGAAGGCGTCGTCGAAGCCGTGCGCGCCGTCGCCATAGGTCGCGGCCGACGAGGCATACAGGAAAGGGATTCCGCGCCGGGCGCAGAAGCGCCACAGGCGAAGCGGCAGGGCGACGTTGACACGCTCGAGCAGGACGAGATCGGTCTCCGTGGTCGAGCTGATGGCGCCGAGATGGAACATCGCCTCGACACGACGGCCCTCGCGCTCGAGGAAGTCATCGAGTGCTTCGGGCGGTACAAAGGCCGCGAGGGCGCGCCGTTTGAGGAGGTTGCGCCGCTTGGCCTCGTGATCGAGGCGATCGACGACGACGACGGCACGTGCGCCGGCGCGTTCCAGAGCCGCGACCAGACAGGAGCCGATGAAGCCGGCGCCGCCGGTGACCACGATCATGCGCGTCTTATAGCGCGACCACGGCGCTGGCGCGCATCGCCCGCGACGCCTATATCGCGGGGACGCTCAGGAGGACGTCATGCAGACGCGCAATCCCCTTCTCGATGACCTGGCCAAGGTGGCGGCCGGCGCCGCCGGTGCGTTGAGCGGCGTGCGCGAGGAGGTCGAGGCGCGTATCCGCGACCAGCTGGCCAAGATCCTCGACGGCATGCACTTGCCCAACCGCGAGGAATTCGAGGTCGTGCGCGCCATGGCGGTTGCGGCGCGCGAAGAGAACGAGGCCCTGAAGGCCCGCATCGCCGAGCTCGAAGCGCGGCTGGCCAAGCTCGGCTAGCCGTCGCGTTGCCGGAGGCTCCGGATTAAATTCGGAGAATCCACATGCTGGATTCTTGCGCCATGAGTCCCGACGTGGCAGGCTATGGGTAGTGGGCGCCGAGAATACGCCCACAAGATTTGGAAACGCACTGGATGTCGTAGTGGTCCGCGCCTGCCGTCCAGCCCTTCCGGGGCGTGGCGGGCGCGTTTGGGATTCGCGGGGTGGGCGATGGCGCTGATGCAACGGGAGCATAGCGAGCTACGGGCGCCCAATCCGCTTGAGTTGGTCGAGCGGGTTGTGACGGAAAACGAATGGCCCTTCGATCGAACCAGTGAGCGGGAGATCGCCGTTGAGGTGGCCGGTCGCTGGTGCGACTACCGGATGTTCTTCTCCTGGCGCGAGGACGTGAGCGCGCTGCACTTCACCTGCGCCTTCGACGCGCGTATCCCCAGCGAGAAGCACGGCGACGTGCACGCCCTGCTGGCCCAGATCAACGAGAAGCTTTGGCTCGGCCATTTCGACCTGTGGTCGGAGGAGGGCCTACCGATGTTCCGCCACTCGATCCTGCTGCGCGGCACGCGCGGGCTGTCGGTCGAGCAGCTCGAGGACCTCATGGAGGTCGCGATCGGCGAGAGCGAGCGTTTCTATCCAGCGTTTCAGTATGTCGTCTGGGCCGGCAAGACGCCCAGTGAAGCCCTGGCCGCCTCGATCCTCGAGACGGTCGGGCAAGCGTGAGTTCAGTTCCGACGCCCCCTCAGGACAACGAAGAGAACCAAAGAGGCGTCGCGCCGCGCCGGTCCCAGCCCTCTCCCCGGGGCCGGCGCGGTTGAACTCCCTACCGGACGGCGGGGCGTCCAGCCTCCCTGAACGACACCATTCGCCCACGCGACTCGTCCCATAGCCAGCAGCGCGGCGCGCGCAGCCCGTCGCGCAGGCCGAGCGTGGTGACCGTTCGCAGCGTGGCGCTGCCGGCGTGGCACTTGGCCAGCCGATAATTGGGGATTCTCGGGTTGAGATGGTGGACGTGGTGATAGCCGATGTCGCCCGTGAACCAGCGCAGCGGCTGCGGCAGTCGAAGGTAGGAGGTGCCGCGCAACGAGGCGGCGGTCGCCGTCCAGTCGACGCGGCGCAGCCAGGCGGCGGCTTCGAAGCGATGCTGTACCGAGAACAGCCAGACGCCGGCGATCGCCGCCAGGGTGATGGTCGGCAGCTGGACACGCGCCATGGTGCCGAAGCCGACGCACAGGCCGAGGACGACGAACAGCGTCACCAGCGACAGATTGGTCGCGTGCACCGACCGGCGTTCGCTCCGCCAGGCGCCGGGCGTGTCGAAGGGCAGGCGATAGAGCAGCACGAAGACCAGCGGCGGCAGCAGTAGATGCGCGATCAGCGGATGGCGGACGATCCGGTACGCCGCGCGCTTGCGGCGCGACAGGCGATGATACTCCGCCGTCGTCAGGCACGAGGAGTAGATGTCGGCGCCACTTTCCCGGCGGTCGAGATTGTTCCAGTTGGCGTGGTGCCCGGCGTGCTGGCGGCGCCAATGCTGGTATGGCGTCAGCGTGACGAGGCTGCACATTCGGCCGACCCAGTCATTGACGCGCTTGGAGCCGAACAGCGCGCCATGGCCGCAATCGTGCTGCAGGATGAAGATGCGCACGACGAAGGCGGCGGCAGGCACGGCGAGAGCCAGGGTCAACCAGAACGAGACATGCGCGGTGAGGTACATCGCGGCGAGCAGCGCGAGGAAAGGCAGGAACGTCGAGACGAGCTGGAGAACCGCGCGCGACGGCTGCGCCGATTGGTGCGCGCCGAGCACCCGGCGCAGCGCGGCGCTATCGCTATCGCCTAACGAGGAGGCTGAGGGCATCGACGCCTCGTGTGGCTGGGGGCTGGTTCCGCTCAGGAAAGGTCCTCTTCCTTGACCATCCTCTCGACGCCGTTCTCGGCCGAACGCACGCGGTACTGGTTCTGGTTGCCGGCCGGCGGCATTAGGCGCAGCACTTCGTAGCGACCCTGTGGCGTGCCGGCGAACTTCGGCGCCGCGACGCGGACGAACTGGCCGACCTTGAACTTGTGCTCTTTCATGTCGGGTTTCCCTTGGAGTCACGCAAGGGCGCCACGCGCGCCAGCGCGTCGGCGGAATCCGCCTTGATCGTCGAGCGCATAGGCACCCTTCCATCGCAGGCGGGAGCACACTGTCTCTCAGCCACCGGCGCCGCGAAGTCGTCCTGCCGGTGATGTCGGCATAGGCTCACGTTTCGGCCGCCGTGGCGAGGGCTGAATCCCGGAACCGGTGGTCACGCGCGTAAAGCGGGCTCCCGGCGCTGGGCGGCGCCTGTCCGGGCCGGTCCAAGGGAAAGGGACTTGTCTAACGGCGGCGAACGTGCGTATTGGCCGGACGTTCGACCTCTTGGCCGCATTCGGCTCGCGGTGCGTCTTTGGCGTGCCTTGCGTTGGGACTCCCAGGCGATCGAGCCTGCGCGTTGCGACCGATGTCCAACGCGCCCCGTGCCGACCGCAGAGGATACAGTCCATGCCCAAGGGTACCGTCAAATTCTTCAACCAGACCAAGGGCTACGGCTTCATCCAGCCGAGCGACGGGTCGAAGGACGTCTTCGTCCACATCTCGGCCGTGCAGCGCGCCGGCCTCGATGGCCTGAGCGAAGGCCAGACCGTGTCGTTCGAGGTGTCGATGGAGCGTGGCAAGCCGGCGGCGACGAACCTGAAGGCCGAGTAGGCCGGCTCGCAACAACCGGCTCACCAGCGAGGACAAATGGCGAAAGAAGATCTGATCGAGTTCCAGGGCACGATCGCCGAGGCGCTGCCCGACGGTCGTTTCCGCGTCACCCTGGAGTCGGGGTCGGAAATCATCGCCTACACCGCCGGCCGCATGAAGAAGAACCGCATCCGCGCCTTGGCCGGCGACCGCGTGACCGTGGAAATGACGCCTTACGACCTGACCAAGGGTCGCGTCATATACCGGCATAAGGACGAACGCCCCGGCTCGATCGGCGCCGCCGCCCCGCGCCGGCGCAATTTCGTTCGCCGCTAGGCGCGCACCGCTTTCGAATCGACGGGCGCTGCGAGCGAGACCCGACAGGGGAAGCGCTCGCAGGCGATCTCGACTTCCCACTTGCCGGCGGCGAGCCAGGCGGCGTCGACTCCGCCATCGTGGCCGACATAGCCCAGCCCGACGCTGCGGCCCACCGTGTGCCCGAACATCCCCGATGCGACGATCCCGGCGCGCTCGCCATCGCGCCAGATCGGCTCGTCGTGCAGCAAGAGCGGCTGGGGATCGTCGAGCACCAGCGCTACCAGCCGGCGCTTCAGCCGCTGGCCGCGCGCCGGCAGCAGCGCCTCGCGGCCGATGAAGCCGCCGGGCTTGTCCCAGGCCACCGCGAAGCCCAGCCCCGCCTCGAGCGGCGAGGTCTCGTCGGTGATGTCGTGGCCGAAATGGCGATAGCCGCATTCGAGCCTCAGCGAGTTCATCGCGTGGTAACCCGCCAGCCTCAGGCCGAACCGCTCGCCCGCTTCCAGCACGGCGTCGAACACGCCGGCGGCGAACTCCGCCGGGATGTAGAGTTCCCAACCCAGCGCGCCGACATAGGTCAGGCGCGACGCGCGCACGCGGGCGTAGGCGATATCGACCTCGCGTGAGGTCATGAAGCCGAAGCCTTTGGCGCTGAAGTCCTCGTCCGGTGACAGCGCCGCCATGAGTTCGCGCGAGCGCGGCCCCATCACGCCCAGCACGACCTGGCCCGAGGTGATGTCGGTAACGGTGCAGCGCGATCCGGTTGGAGTGTGGCGGCGCAGCCAGACAAGGTCGCGCGTCTGGCACGCGGCCGAGGTGACGACGAGAAACTCCGTCGCCGACAATCGCGTGACCGTGACGTCCGCCTCGATGCCGCCGCGCTCGTTGAGCCATTGCGTGTAGACGACGCGGCCCGGCTCGACGGCGATGTCGTTGGCGCAGATGCGGTTGAGCACCGCCTCGGCGTCGACGCCTTGCACCATGAACTTGCCGAACGAAGTCTGGTCGAACAGCGCCACACTTTCGCGCGCCGCGCGGTGCTCCTCGCCCGAGGGGCCGAACCAGTTCTGCCTGCCGTAGCTGTATTCGTACTCGGGCACCATGTCCGGCGGCGCGAACCAGTTGGCGCGCTCCCAGCCCGCGGTCTCGCCGAAGCAGGCGCCCATGACCGTGAGACGATCGTGCAGCGGTGAGCGCCGCGCGCCGCGCGCGGTCTCGACCTGGCGATAGGGCCAGTGCATGGCGTAGAGCAGGCCCAGGGTCTCGACCGTGCGTTCCCGCAGATAGGCGCGGTTGCGCTGGAACGGCATGACGCGGCGGATGTCGACGTCCCACAGATCCATCGGCGGATGGCCGTGCACGATCCAGTCGGCCAGCACCTTGCCGGCGCCGCCGGAGGACTGGATGCCGATGGAGTTGAAGCCCGAGGCGACGAAAAAGCCCGGCAGCTCCGGCGCCTCGCCCAGCAGGTAGCGGTCGTCGGGCGTGAAGCTCTCTGGCCCGTTGAAGAAGGTGCGGATGCCGGCCTCCCCGAAGCGCGGCACGCGATGCGCCGCCTTCTCGAGCTGCGGCGCGATGTGGTCCATGTCGACCGGCAACGTGCCGAAGGCAAAATCATCCGGCGCGGCGCGATGATCCCATGGCCGAGACACCGGCTCGAACCAGCCCACCAGCAGCTTGCCGGCGTCCTCCTTGAAGTAGTTGGCGCCGTCGGGGTCGCGCAGCACCGGTGTGTCCGGCGATAGTCCGGCGATCGGCTCGGTGACGACGTAGAAATGCTCGGCGGCATGCAGCGGCACGGCGACGCCGGCCATCTCGCCGACCTGGTGGCCCCACAGCCCGGCGCAGTTCACGACGATCTCGGTCGCGATGTCGCCGTGCTGCGTGCGTACGCCCGCGGCGCGGCCGTTCTTCTTCAGGATGCCGGTGACCGTGACGCCTTCGTGGATGCGCACGCCGCCGCTGCGCGCGCCGCGCGCCAGTGCCATGGCGGTGTCGACGGGGTTGGTCTGGCCGTCCTTGGGGATGAACAGGCCGCCGACCACATCGTCGACATGGAGCAGTGGCCAGCGCTCGCGCGCTTCGCGAGGCGTCAGCAGGTGGGCGTCGAGGCCGAAGTGCCGCGCCATTGAGGCGCCGCGCCTGAGTTCTTCCCAGCGCCCCTCGGTGGCGGCGATGGCGAGCGAGCCACGCTGCTTGAAGCCGGTGGCCACACCGGTCTCCAGCTCCAGGATCGAGAACAGCTCGGCGGTGTATTTGGCGAGCCGCGTGAGGTTGTGTGTGGCACGCAGCTGGCCGACCAGCCCGGCGGCGTGCCACGTCGTGCCGCTGGTGAGCTTCTGGCGCTCCAGCAGCACGACGTCGTGCCAGCCATGCTTGGTCAGATGGTACGCAACGCTCAGGCCGACGATGCCGCCGCCGATGATGACGACATGCGCGTGGCTTGGAAGGGACGGGCTTGAACTCATGGGCTCTCTTGACGGGAGCGCCGGCGTCTCGCCGGCTCATGGAAGGGGCCGGCGGGACACCGGCGCTCCCAGAATACCTACAACGAGCGATACACCGCGCTCTCGTAATCGCGGAACAGGCCGATCACCTTGGGATCGAAGAACGGCAGGGTCTGCGTCGCGAAGACGCCGCCGATCTTCTTCGCCGGATCGGCCCAGAAATAGGTGTTGGCGAGGCCGGCCCAGGCAAGGCTGCCGGGCGAGCGGCCCTGCGGCGTGGTGGCGGTGTTGATCAGGAAGCTCAGGCCCCATTTGCACGGCATGCCCGGGAAGAAATCGGCGTCGGCGGAGAAAGGCGGCGCGGCGGTCTTCAGCGCCACCACGTTGATGTCGCCGATATTGTTGCGCGCCATATCGGCGAAGGTCTTGCGGCTCACCAGCGGCGCGCCGTCGTTGAGCAGGCAACGCACGTACTTCAGGTAATCCTGCACCGTGCCGTAGAGCCCGCCGCCGCCCATATGGAACTCCGGCTCCTGCGGGATCTCGAACGGCATGGCGGCGAGCTTGCCATCCTCGCCGCGCGCGTGCGTGCCCGACAGCCGCGCGCGCTGGCCATCGCCGAGCTTGAACGAGGTCGAATTCATGCCCAGCGGCTCGAAGATGTTCTTGCGCAGGAAGACGTCGAGCGTCTCGCCGCTGGCCGCCTCGACCGCCTTGCCGACCCAGTCGATGTTGATGCCGTAATCCCAGCGCGTGCCCGGATCGAAGGTCAGCGGTGTGCCGAGCGCGGCGTTCTGGCAGGAGATGATGCCGGGGATGCCGGCGCCCTCCATGTACTTGCCCAGATCCGCGTTCCAGATGTCGTAGGAGAAGCCGGCGGTGTGGGTCACCAGCTGGCGCAACGTGATGGCGCCTTTCGCCGGCCGCAGCTTCGGATTGCCGGAAGGATCGAAGCCCTCGAAGACCTTGGGGCTGGCGAGCTGCGGCAGCAACTTGCCGATCGGCTCGTCGAGCGAGAGCTTGCCGCGCTCGACCAGCTGCATCGCCGCGGTACCGGTGATCGCCTTGGTCATCGAGGCGATCCACACCACGGTGTCCGGCGTCATCGAGGCCGGCTTACCGGCCTCGCGCACGCCGAAGGCGCCTTCGTAGATGGCTCCCGAATCGGTGGTGGCGGCGGCCGCGACTCCGGCGGCGGCACCGCGGTCAATGCCCTGTCTCAGAACGTCGTCGATGTCAGGCATGGCGTTGTCCTCCACCGGGGCCTCGCCCGGGTGGGGCAAGCCTACGACGGACCGCGCCTCAGAGGGAGTCGTAGACCGCCGTTTCGAACGCCTTGAACGCCTTGACCGATCGGGTGTCACAGAACGGCAATATCTGCGTGCCCCAGACGCCGGCGACGCGCTTGGTCGGGTCGACCCAGAAGTAGAGGTTGCCCAGCCCGGCCCAGGCGAGGCTGCCGGCGGCGCGGCCTTCGGGCGTGGCGCGCGTATTGATCGAGAAGCTCAGGCCCCATTTCTGCGGGATGTCGGGGAAGAGATTGGCGTCCAGCGACATGGCGGGCGCGAAGGTCCGGAGCGTCTCGACGAAGAGGTCGCCCATGTTGTTGCGCGCCATTTCGGCGAAGGTCTCGGGCTTCACCAGCCCGCCGCCTTGCGCCAAGAGCGCGCGCAGGAAGGCGAGGTAGTCGGGGATGGTGCCGAACAGCCCGCCGCCACCGCCGAGGAACTCCGGCTCCTCCGAGCGCACCAGCGTCATGGTTTGCAAGGTGCCGTCGGGCTGGCGCGCATGCGGCGTGGCGCGGCGCGCCTGCTGGTCGGGGCGCAGGCGGAAGCTGGTGTCCTGCATGCCCAGCGGCGTGAAGATATGCTGCCGGAAGTAGGCCTCGAGGTCCTGGCCGCTCACCGCTTCGACGGCGCGGCCGGCCCAGTCGATCGAGATGCTGTATTGCCAGCGCGTGCCGGGGTCGAAGGTCAGCGGCGCGTTCAGCGACTCCAGCTTGCCGGTGGTCAGGCCCGGCAGGCCGGTGACCTGCATGTATTTCTGGATGTCGCCGTTCCAGTTCTCGTAGCCGAAGCCCGCGGTGTGGGTGAGCAGTTGTCGCAAGGTGATCGGCGACCTGGCCGCCCGCAGGATCGGCTTGCCGCCGGCGTCGAAGCCCTCAAGCACCTGCGGTTTGGCGAGCTGCGGCAGCACGTCGGCGATCGGCCCGTCGAGCGAGAGCTTGCCGCGCTCGACCTGCTGCATGGCCGCAACCGCCGTGATCGCCTTGGTCATCGAAAACAGGCGCAGCACGGTGTCGGGCGTCATCGGCTGCCGATCGCCCACGGCGCGGACTCCATGGGCACCCTGATAGATCACGCCCGTGTCGGTCGCCGCCGCCGCGACGACGCCATGCACGTCGCCACCGGCCACCGCCTCGGCCAGCGCCCTGTCGATCCTGTCCACCATCAACCCGCTCCCTCGTGACGCGCGCGAGCCTACGGCACGGTGCGACGCAAGCCCATCCTTTCTCCATGACCGTGGTTGAGCGAGGATGGAAACGGATTATGTTCCCGGGGGTCGGGCGAAAGGTGGGTTTATGCGGGTAGGCGTCGAGGTCGGCGGTACGTTCACGGATCTGGTGGCGGTGGCCGGCGGCAAGGTCGTGGTCACCAAGGTGCCCAGCACGCCGCGCAGCCCCGATATCGGCGCGCTCGACGCGTTGCGCGCCTCGGGCCTGGCCATTTCCGGCATCGAGGATCTCGGCCACGGCTCCACGGTCGCCACCAACGCCGTGCTGGAGCGCAAGGGCGCCAAAGTGGCGTTCGTCGCCACCGCGGGTTTCCGCGACATGCTGTTCCTGCAGCGCCACGATCGCCGCAATATCTACGACCTCGCCTACCGCAAGCCCCGGCCACCCGTGCATCGCGCCGATTGCTTCGAGGCGATCGAGCGCGTGGCGGCTGACGGCTCGGTGATGACGCCGCTCGACGAGCGCGCGGTGCGCGAGATGCTGGTGCCGGCGCTGAAGGCGGGCGGTTATGGCGCCGTGGCGATCTGCCTGCTCAACGCCTACGCCAATCCCGCGCACGAACTGAAGCTCGCCGACCTGTTGCGATCGACGCTGCCCGGCGTGCTGGTGCAGTGCTCGCACGAAGTGGTGCGCGAGTTCCGCGAGTTCGAGCGCGCCTCGACCACGGTGCTCTCGGCCTATGTCCAGCCGGTGATCGACGGCTACCTCCGGCGCTTCGAGGACACGCTGTCCGGCGACGGCTTCAAGGGCCGCTTCACCGTGATGCAGTCCAATGGCGGGCGATTGCCGGCCGACGCGATGCGCCGCAGCGCGATCACCGCGCTGTATTCCGGCCCGGCCGCGGGCGTGGTCGGCGCGTTGCGCCAGGTGGCGCGCTCGGGCTTCGGCGATCTCGTGACCTTCGACATGGGCGGCACCAGCACCGATGTCTGCCTGGTCGAGAACGGCCGGCCGGCGCTGGCCTCGGAGACCGAGATCGACGGCCTGCCGATCCGCACGCCCGTGCTCGACATCGTCTCGGTCGGCGCCGGTGGTGGCAGCATCGCCTGGGTCGACGATGGCGGCATGCTGCGCGTCGGCCCGCAAAGCGCCGGTGCCGATCCCGGCCCGGCCTGCTACGGCAAGGGCGGCACACAGCCCACGACCACCGACGCGCATGTCGTGATCGGCACGATCCGGCCTGGCTCGTTCCTCGGCGGGCGCATGACCCTGGAGGCGGTGGCGGCGCGCAAGGCGTTCGAGCCCTTGGCCCAGCGCTTCGACATGTCGGTCGAAGAGGCGGCGGCCAGCGCCTTGCGCCTGGCCAACGCCAACATCATGCGTGCCATCCAGCTGGTCTCGACCGAGCGCGGCCGCGATCCGCGCGACTACGTGCTGGTGCCTTTCGGTGGCGCCGGGCCGCTGCACGCGGCGAAGGTGGCCGAGGATCTCGGCATCAACACTATCGTCGTGCCGCCCAATCCCGGCGTGATCTCGGCGTACGGGCTGCTGGCGTCCGACTACACCAAGTTCGACAGCGTCACCCGCAAGATGCGGCTCGACGATACCGCTGCGAGAGACGCCACGGCGCGCTTCGCCGAGATGCGCGCGCGGTTGTCAGAGCAGTTCGACGGTATGGGGCTGAAGGGCGCGCTGGCCTTCACCCATACGCTGGAGATGCGCTTCGTCGGCCAGGCCTTCGAGGTGCCAGTCGAGGTGCCCGAGGATCGCGTTGCCGCGCTCGACGCAGCCTATCTGGCGGAGCGCTTCGGCGAGGCGCATCACCGCATGTTCCTGCACGGCGCCAATCTCGACCGCGCGGTCGAGATCGTCTCGCTGCGGGTCGGCGCCACCCTGCCGATCGACTCGCTGCCCAAGCTAGAGCGCGAGCGTGTCGCGCCGCGCGCGGCAGAGCAGGCGCGCATCCACGAGGGCGGCGCCTGGATCGACTGCGCCCGCCACGCCGCGGAGGCGATTCCCGAAGGCCAGGCGATCGCCGGTCCGGCCGTGATCGAGGGCTACACCGCCACGACCTACGTGCCGCCGGGCTGGACGGCGAGCATCGATACGGCGGACAATATGGTGCTGAGACGAGTCTGATCCTTCTCCCCGCGAGCGGGGAGAAGGTGGCCCGAAGGGCCGGATGAGGGGCTGCCGCAATTCGGTCGCGAAAGCCCCTCACTCCAACCCTCTCCCCGCATCGGCGCGACCGAAGGTCGTCGCCTGAAGGGAGAGGGAGGAAGAGCTGAAGGAGTCGATGTCGATGAGCGTGAATCCGATCGACTATGCGGTGATCAGCCAGGCGCTGATCGCGGCGGCGCGCGAGATGGGCGCCAAGCTGATCCGTTCGGCCTATTCGACCATCCTGCGCGAGGCGCGCGACGGCTCGGCCGGGCTGATGGACCGCCATGGCAACACGGTGGCGCAGGCCGAGCTGATCCCGATGCAGCTCGGGCCGATCGGCATGACCTTGCGCGCCTGCCTCAAGCGTCATCCGATCGAGACGCTCAGGGAAGGCGACTTCCTGATCAACAACGACCCGTTCGAGGGTGGCCAGCACATCCCCGACGTCTTCATCTTCACGCCAGTCTTCGTCGACGGGAAAGTGGTGGGCTTCGGCGCCTCGGTGGCGCACCACCTCGATCTCGGTGGCGGTGCGCCGGGGCTCAACATCCACGCCTCCGACGTCTACCAGGAAGGCCTGCGCATCCCACCGTCGCGCTACAGCTACACCACCGACTGGAACGGCGGCGCCTTTGAGCGCCTGGTCACCGCCAATGTCCGCGTGCCCGATCTCACCATCGGCGACTTCAACGCCCAGTTCGCTGCGAATGCCATTGGCGCGGGCCGCGTGCGCGAGCTTTGCGCGCGCTACGGCGCCGAGGCGGTGATGGCGGTGATGGCCGAGATGCAGGATTACTCGGAGCGCCGCGTGCGCGCCGCCATCGCCCAGGCGCCCAAGGGCGTCTACTACGGCGAGGACGCGGTCGACGACGACGGCCTCAGCGACGAGCCGCTCATCATCAAGACCAAGGTCACGATCTCCGATGACGGCGTCGAGGTCGACTTCGAAGGCACATGCGCGCAGGTCAAGCGCAACCTCAACTGCCCGTACTCCTCGACACTCTCGGCGGTTCTCTCCTGCGTGAAGTCGGTGCTGACCAGCCCCGACATTCCCTACAACGAGGGCATGGCGCGGCCGATCACGGTGAAGGTGCCATACGGTAGCCTGATGAACCCGCGCCCGCCCGCGCCGGTGCGCGCGCGCATGGTGCCGGCCTTCCGGGCCTACAACGCCGTGATGAAGGCGCTGGCCCAGGCACTGCCCGATCGCGTCATCGCCTGCGGCTACGACACCACCACCGCCTTCTGCCTCTCGCGCCTGGGCGAGAAGGGCTACAGCGTTTACCTGGAGATCTTCGGCGGCGGCTATGGCGGCTCGAAGGAGGCCGATGGCTGCGACGCGGTCGACGGCCCGCTTAGCAATTGCAGCAACGCGCCGGTCGAATCGCTCGACCTCGACTACGATTTCTTCCGCGTCGCGGCCTACGCGCTCGATCCCGACTCCTTCGGCATGGGCGCGCGCCGCGGCGGCGCCGGCTTCGGCCGCCGCTACGAGATCACGCGCGACGACGTGCAGCTGGCGATCTACTCCGACCGCTTCCGCCGCCCGCCCGAGGGCCTGTTCGGCGGCGAGCCCGGCAAGATGGGCTTCTGCCGCGTCCATCGCGCCGACGGCACGACGCAGGAGCTGCGCTCCAAGGCCGCCGTCGACCTGAAGAAGGGCGACGTGGTCGAGATCTTCGTTGGCGGCGGCGGCGGCTACGGCGACCCGCGCGACCGGCCCGCGTCGCTGCTCGACCGCGACCTCGCCGACGGCATGCTGAGGAGCGATCCAAGGGCGCGGAAGCTGGCAGCGGAGTAGCAGTTACTCTTCTCAAGGGAGCGAGCCATGCCCGTGCGCATCATCGGCATGATCGGCGTGACGCCACCCGGGAGCGGCGCGTCGTTGCATGTGATCAAGGGCGGGATCTCGCCGGCCTATCTGCGTGACTTCGCCCGCGCGCATGACGACGCCGACTTCGACCTGGCGCTGGTTGGCTATACCGCCTCGTCGGCCGAGGGCTTCCTCGTCGCGCAGCACGCGGCCGCGCATACGAAGCGGCTGGGTTTCCTGATCGCGCATCGGCCGGGCTTCGTCGCGCCGACCTTGGCGGCGCGCAAGATCGCGACCTTCGATCATCTCTGCGACGGACGGCTGGCGATCCATATCATCGCTGGCGCCAGCGACGCGGAGCAACATGGCGACGGCGACTTCGCGCCCAAGGAGGAGCGCTATCGCCGCGCGGCCGAGTACATCGAGGTGATGAAGCGGTCGTGGAGCGATGACAAGCGCTTCGACTTCGCCGGCGAGTTCTATCGCGTGCGCGGTGCGCGGGCCGATGTGAAGCCGTTGCAGAAGCCGCATCCGCCGCTGTTCTTCGGTGGTTCGTCCGAGGGCGCGCTGGCGATGGGCGCGAAGCATTGCGACGTCTTCGCCATGTTCGGCGAGCCGCTGGCGGCGACGAAGGAGCGCATGGCGGAGTTCCGCGCCCGCGCCGCGCAGTACGGCCGCTCGCCAACCTTCAACATGTCGTTTCGGCCGATCATCGCGGCGAGCGAGGGCGCGGCATGGGACAAGGCGCGTGCTTATCTCGCGGCGATCCAGGGACAGGGCGAACCGTCGGCTCCGAGCGGCCCGAAGAAGGCGCCACTCGATCATTCGGCGCAGCGCATTCTGGAGTTTGCGGCGCAGGGCGAGATCCATGACGAGCGGCTGTGGATGCCGATCGCCGAGGCCAGCGGCGCGGTCGGCAACACCACATGCCTGGTGGGTACGCCCGAGCAGGTGAGTAACGCACTGCTGCAATACTATCGGCTGGGCGTGCACTCTTTCCTGATTCGCGGCTTCGATCCCTTCAACGACACGATCGAGTTCGGTCGCGAGCTGATCCCAAGATTGCGAGCGGGCGCGGCGGAACTCGACAAGGCGGCGGCGGCCTGAGACAGTCCGGCCCGCATGACAACCCCTGGAGGGACTTCTCGATGAAGCTCTATTTCGCCCCCGGCGCCTGCTCGATCGGTATCCATGTGCTGATGAACGAGATCGGCAAGCCGTTCGAAGCGCACAAGATGAACTTCATGGAGCGCGAGCAGTACGGCGACGCCTTCGTGAAGAAGAATCCGAAGTCGAAGGTGCCGACGCTCGAGAAGGACGACGGCTCGGTGATCACCGAGTTCCCGGCGATCGCGACCTATCTGGCGATGACCAACCCGGACAAGAAGCTGATGCCGTCGAGCGCCGACGACATGGCCAAGGCTCTGGAGGTGATGGACTACTGCGTCTCGACCATCCACATGCAGGGTTTCTCCCGCATGTTCCGTCCGGAGAACTATGCGCCGTCCAAGACCGACCACGACGCGGTCAAGGCGCGCGGCAAGGAGATCTTCGAGAAGGGCCTGGCGCTGCTCGACGGCAAGATGGCCGGCAAGGACTACGTGCTGGGCAGCCAGTTCTCGATCGCCGACGCGGCGCTGTTTTACATCGAGTTCTGGGCCGGTCGCGTGAAGATTCCGCTGCCCGCCAATCTGCAGGCGCATTTCGATCGCATGAAGGCGCGCCCCGCCGTGCAGCGCACCTTCGCGGCCGAAGGCCTGCCGGCCTGATCTGCCCTTACGCTACCTTCCCCCTCCGGGGGGAAGGTAGAGCTCCTTACTTGAACCTTGCGTCGCGCCAGGCCAGGGCGGCCTTGACGCCCTGTTCCTTGCGGATGCGTGCGAACTCGCGCTTCTCCGGGCTCGAGCCGGCGTTCAGCAGGACGTCCATGTCGAGCGCCGTCGACAGCGCCCCCGATAGTCCCATCGCCTCGTACTGCGCATTGATCGCGCGCTTGGTCATGCGCACCGAGCGCTCGGCCGCCTTGGCCATGGTGCGCGCGATGGCCATGCCCTTGTCGAACGCCTGATCGGCGGGCACGACGTGGTTGACGATGCCCATGCGCAGCGCGTCGGCGGCATCGATACGGTCGTCGCCTGTCAGCAGCAGCTCCTTGGCCTGCTTCGGCCCGGTGATCCACGGCAGCAGCATGGCGACGATGCCGGTGCCGAAGCGCACCTCGGGCTCGCCGAAGCGCGTGCCCTCGGCGGCGACGGTGACGTCGCAGGCCAGCATCAGCTCGAAGGCGCCGGCGAGGCAGAAGCCATGCGCAACGGCGACCGTCGGCTTGGGGCTGTGCCAGAACTGCATGATGAAGTCGAACTGGAGCTTCATCTGCCGCTCCCAGTCCGATACGTCCTCCATCACCCGATCGCCGCCGGCCTTCAGGTCGAACCCGGCGGAGAAGGCGCGGCCAGCGCCGCGCACGACGATGGCGCGCGTGGTGCCGCTGGCGTTGAGCGCGGCGACGGCGTCGAGCGTCTCACGCATCAGCTCGTTGTTGAAGGCGTTGAGCACAGCCGGGCGGTTGAAGGTCAGAACCGCCACGGCCCCGTCGTGCTCGACGGTGATGTGCTGGGCGCTCACGCCTGGGCGCGCCGCGCGCCGCGTACCAGCCGGCCGGGCCGCGCGCCGGTGTCGGCGCCCTCGCGGCGCACCACGGCGCCGGAGACGATGGTCGCGACATAGCCTTCGGCGCGCTGCATGAGGCGGCGACCGCCGGTCGGCAGGTCGTAGGCGACCTCGGGTGCACGCAACGTCAGGCGGTCGAAGTCGATGACGTTGATGTCGGCCTTGTAGCCCGCCGCGATCACGCCGCGATCGTTCAGCCCGACGGCGGCGGCGGTCTCGCGCGCCTGGCGCGAGATCACGGTCTCGATCGGCAGCTTGGCGCCACGCTTGCGGTCGCGCGCCCAGTGGGTGAGCAGGAAGGTCGGCGTGCTGGCGTCGCAGATGATGCCGACATGCGCACCGCCGTCGCCCAGCCCGGGCAGGGTGTCACGATGCGTCAGCATCTCGCGCGTGGTGTCGAGGTTGCCGGTGACGTAGTTCAGGATCGGCACGTAGAGCATGCCGCTGCCTTCGCGCTCCAGCAGCACATCGTAGGCGATCTCCTCGGCGCGCTTGCCAGTGCGCCGCGCGATACCGGCGAGGCTCTGCTCGGGCGCCTGCTCGTAATCCGGCGGGTCGCCCAGCACGAAGATCTTGTCGAAGTTGGCGATGCGCTCCAGCACGTCGCGGTGGTTCAGCGGCTGCTCCGAGAGGATCGCCGCGCGCACTTCGGGCTTGCGCATCTCGGCCACGCGCTGCGCGAGCGGCAGGTGGGCGATCTTCTTGTAGGTCGGGTGGGTAAAGAACGGATTGCGCGTCAACTCGAGGCCGAGCATCAGGCCGATGGCGCGGCCGCAGACCTGCGCCTTCACCGGCAGCCCGTCGTCGACGGCCCGCGAGATCAGGCCCAGGGTCTGACGCCAGCGGTCGGGCGCGCGATCGTTCTGCGCCAGAGAGATCGACAGGGGCCGGCCCGACTTCTCCATGATGCGCCGGAGCATGGCGATCTCGGCGTCGATGTCACGCAGGTCGGAGACAATCTGCATCACACCCGTGCCGGCGTCCTTCATGCCCATGGCGATGGCGGTGAGCTCCGACTCCTCGGCGGTCAAGGTCGGGATGTGTCGGCCGTCGCTGGCCTTGTGGTTGATGGTGCGCGAGGTGCCGAAGCCCAGCGCGCCCTGACGCATCGCCTCGGCCGACAGGCGGCGCATCTCCTGACAGTCGGCCTCGGTCGCGGGTTCACGATCGACGCCGCGCTCGCCCATGACATAGACGCGCAACGCCGCGTGCGGCAGTTGGGTGGCGATGTCGGCGTCGTACTGGCGCGCATCGAGCGCGTCGAGATAGTCGCCGAAGCTCTCCCAGTTCCACGGCAGGCCGGCGCTCAGCACCGGCTCGGGAATGTCCTCGACGCCTTCCATCAGCTTGATCAGCAGCCCATGGTCGTCCTTGCGCACCGGCGCGAAGCCGACGCCGCAATTGCCCATCAGCACCGTGGTGACGCCGAGCTGCGAGGAGGGCGTGACCTCGCCGCTCCAGGTCACCTGGCCGTCGTAGTGGGTGTGGATGTCGACCAGGCCGGGCGCAACCATCTGGCCTTTGGCGTCGATCTCTTCGGCGCCGCGCGCGGCGATCTTGCGCTCGACAGCGACGATCTTGCCGCCTTCGATGGCGACGTCGGCCTCGAAGGGCTTGGCGCCGGTGCCGTCGACGACGGTGCCGTTGCGGATGATCAGGCTGGGATCGCGCGCCATGGGTTCCTCCGATTTGTTACGAGGAGTTTACCCCTCGTGGCAGCCCTTGCCGACCCACGCGTTTCGCGGGGCGGCCTTGTCCTGCCGTGTCGCCCCGAGCGCGGCGAGGGATCTAGTGGCGGTCTGGATCCCTCGCTGCGCTCGGGATGACAGGAGTGCCACGCCTACGGCGTGTTGATGCGGTCCAGCGGATAGACCGGTCGCCGCACGTTGCGGAAGTCGAGCATCGAGTAGTCCGAGGTGCAGACGCCGACGCCAGCGCATTCGACCTCGCCGCCGATGATCGGCCGGAAGGCGGCGCGCCAGTGCACGCGGCTCTTCAGTACCAGGTACTTCTTCGACGTCGGGGCGATGCCCACCGAGCGGAAGCACTCCAGGTCGTTGGGCTCCTGGTGGCGCGAGATCACCACGATCTCGACCTTGCCGGTGTCGAGCACGACGGTCGGACCCATGTCCATCAGCACGCCTTTCGACATCGGCCCCTTGTTGCGGTACTGGCCGTTGCTGATCAGCTTCACCACGCCGGTCACGGTGCGCGACTCGCCCCTGCGCTTGATCGAGGGCAGGTCGTACTTGCCGCCGAGCTTGATGGTGACAGTGGCGCCGATGCCGGCCTTGATCATCTCCTGCACAGCCTGCGGATCGTGGATGGCGAAGACGGCGACGTTGTCGAGGCCGGCGTCGAGCACGCCGCCCAGCACCGCCATGGTGTCCATGGTGCCGCCCGAGGCCGAGTTATCGTAGTGGTCGAGCAGCACGATGGGCTTGCCGGCGCCGGTCATCGACTTACCCCGCGCCAGAGACTCGGTGAGCGGCTCGATCTTGTAGACGAAGGCCTCGCGGTTCTTCCAGGCGTGGTCGAGCAATTCGTCGCGCCAACCTTCGGCCTTCATCTTGTCGGCGTCGGCGACGATGACCGAGGACAGGCCGGCGAGGCTGATATCGGCGTGCGGGAAGCCAACGAACAGGCTGGCGGCCAGCGCGCCCTCGCTCTCCATCGCGCGGCAGCGCTGCTGCAGCCATTTGTTGGGCTCGTCGTCGCTGCCCTGGCGCATGACATGCGGCAGCATCGGCTTGTTGCCCCAGGCCATCACCGGCCGCGCCTTGCCCTCGAGCATCTTGAGGATCGGCTTGCCGGCGCGCAGGCCGGTCTCGTAGAGGTCGATGTGCGGATAGGTCTGGTAGCCGGCGATGACGTCGCAATTCTCGACCATCGCCGGATAAAGGTTGGTGTGCATGTCCAGGGACACGCCGATCGGCGTCCTGGGCGCCAGCTTGCGCACGCGCTTGAGCAACTCGCCTTCGCCGTCCTCGAGACTCTGCGTCACCATCGCGCCGTGCAGGTCGAGCAGGATGGCGTCGCAGCCCTTGGCGACCGCGTCGCAGATGCGCTCGCTTATGTACTCGAAAGCCGCATCCTCGACCGCGCCGCTGGGCGGTGCGGCGGCGGCGATCGGCGTGACAATCTCCGCGCCGATGCCCTCGGCCAGCTCGATGAAGGCGCCCATGCCCGTGCCGGTGTTCTTGAACGCCGCGTAAGCGTCCTTGCCTTCAGGCGGCAGCGGCCTTCCGCGCGCGAAGCGGCCGATCGGCGTCGGCACCGGCGAGAAGGTGTTGGTCTCGTGCTTCATCTGCGCGATGACGATACGCATGGGCGCTCCTGATCCGAGTCTTGCCGCCGCCAGCCTATTTCTTCTCGACGTTCCAGAACAGCGGCGCGGGTGCCTCGAGCAGGGCGGAAATGTTCTTCCGCCGCGCTGTCGGTAAGTTGAACTGGCCGAGGTGAACGTGCGTCGGATACTCGGAGAGGCGCACCTGGACGGCCTCGGCCAGAGCCTTGCGGCGCTCTGGATCGGCGCTACGGGCAAACTCGTCGCGCAGTTTCTCGAGAGTCTCGTCGCAGGGCCAGCCGAAGATCGCCTTGTCGCAATTGGCGCTGACGAAAGCCGTCATGATCGGATCGAGCAGGTCGACCGAGACCCAGGAGGTCATGAAGGCGTGCCAGCCGCCCGATGCCGGAGGATCCCTCTTGGCACGGCGCGAGATCACCGACTGCCAGTCCATCGCCTGCATGTCGACGGTGAAGCCGCCCTTCTCCAGCAGCGACTTGACGATCGGCGTCAGGCGGCCGGTGTTGGTGTCGGTGGCGAACAGCAGTACGACGGGCGTGCCGTCATAGCCGGCTTCCTTCAGGAGCGCCTTTGACTTTGCGAAGTCCGATTCGAGCTTGTCCTTGAAGCCGGCATCGGTGGCCAGCGGCGTGCCACAGATGAAGACCGCCTTGCAGACACGGATGTAGCGCTCGTCGCCGATGCCCGCGATCAGGAAGTCCCGCTGGTTCAGCGCGTAGAGGACGGCCTGGCGGACCTTGGGATTGTCGAACGGCTTGTGCAGCACGTTGAAGCGCAGATTGTATTGGCTGCCGAGCTTGTTGTAGTCGGCGATGACGATACCCGCGTCGCGCTCCAGCAGCGGCAACAGCTCCATCGAGGGCTGCTCGATCAGGTCGATCTCGCCGGCCAGCAGCGCGTTCGCCGTGGTCTGTGGGTCGGGCATGGCGATCCACTCGACGCGATCGACCTTCACCACCTTGCCGCCGGCGACCGACGAGGCGGGCTCGGTGCGCGGCTTGTAGTCCTTGAACTTCTCGTAGACCGCGATGGCACCGGGCCGCCACAGGTCGCGGCGGAAGACGAAGGGACCGGAGCCGATGAACTCCGAGATCTGCTGGGTGCCCGGTGTCGCGGCGACACGCGCGGGCATGATGAAGGGCACCAGCGAGCTCGGCTTGCCCAGCGATTCGATCACCAGGCCGTAGGGCTCCTTCAAGGTCAGCGTGAAGGTCCTGGCGTCAATCGCGTCGAGACCCTTGGCGAAGCTCATCAGCTTCTGGCCCATCGAGTCGCGCGAGCCCCAGCGCTTGAGCGAGGCGATCACGTCCTCGCCGGTCACCGGCGCGCCGTCGTGGAACTTCAGACCCTCGCGTAGGGTGAAGGTGTAGATCAGCTTGTCGTCAGAGACCTTCCAGCTCTCGAGCATCTGCGGCTGGATCTTGAACTGGGCGTCCATGCCAAAGAGCGTGTCGTAGACCATGTAGCCGTGGTTGCGCACGATGTAGGCCGTGGTCCAGTGCGGATCGAGGATCTTGAGATCCGAGTGCTTGACCACCTTCAGGACCTTGTCCTGGGCGGCGGCCGGTTGGCCGAGAACCGTGGCGGCCGAAAGGGCGGCGATCGTGGCCGCCGTCATGGCGCGTACCAAACGCATGGTCCGTCTCCTGCGTGTTCCCGATGGCGCTCTTGGCGCAAGAACCGTGCCGATCACGTCGGCTCACCAGACGGTGAGGACGTCATCCGCTGGCGGTACCGTGCGCGTTAATCCAGCATGCGGCAAGCGCCGCTGGAGGGGACTTAACATGAGCATCATGACTTCCTTGGCCCGCTTGGCGGGCGTCTCGCTGATCGCATTGATCGCCGGCGTCGCCTCGGCCCAGGCCGCCAACCTCGTCGGGCTGACCGCCGACGGCAAGCTGGTGAGCATCGACACCGCGACCATGACCGCCTCGGCGCCTGTGGCCGTGAGCGGCGACAAGCTCGTCGGCATCGACGTGCGCCCGGCCGACGGCAAGCTCTACGGCGTGGCGGCGGACGGCCAGATCGTCACCATCGATCCGAAGACCGGCGCCGTCACCAAGGTCAGCACGATCTCGGAGAAGGTCACCCTGGGCGACCGCCCGGTGGTCGACTTCAACCCGGCGGCGGACCGCCTGCGCGTGATCGCCGCCGGCGGGGTGAGCCTGCGCATCAACGTCGAGACCGGCGCCACGATCGTCGATAAGCCGCTGAGCTTCGACGCTGCCGACGCCAGCGCCGCCAAGAAGCCGGCCGTGGTCGCCGGCGCCTACACGAACTCGGTAGCCGGCGCCAAGGCGACCGAGCTGTTCCATGTCGACGGTACCACCGGCGCCTGGGTGCTGCAGAGCCCGCCCAACGACGGCATCCTCAAGACGCGCGGCGCGCTGGGCGTCGCCAATCTCGCCGACGCCGTGGTCGACATCGCCACCGAAGGCGACAAGAACACCGCCTGGATGATCGCCGGCGGCACGCTCTACACGATCGACATCGCCAGCGGCAAGGCGACCTCGGTCGGCGCCGTCAAGGGCATGACCGGCAAGCTGCTCGACATCGCCGTTTGGAAGTAGGTCTCCTTGGACCGCCGGCGTCCCGCCGGCGGTCCCAATCAAAGCAACGGCATCAACTCGACCTCGACGCCGTAGGTGTGATGGCCGCCGCCCAGGATGATGCCGCGCACCGGGCTGACATCGGCGAAGTCGCGGCCCCAGGCGACGATGACATGCTCCTCGCGGGCGACGAGGTCGTTGGTCGGATCGAGATGCACCCAGCCCGCGTCGCCGCACCATACGGCGACCCAGGCGTGGCTGGCGTCGGCGCCGCGTAGCGCGGCTTCGCCGGGATCGCGATAGGTGCGGATGTAGCCCGAGACATAGGCCGCCGGCAGGCCGAGCGCGCGCAACGCGGCGATCTGGACGTGGGCGAAGTCCTGGCACACCCCGACGCGTCGCGCGAAGACCTCGGCCAGCGGCGTCGAGATGTCGGTGGCGCCCGGCGTGTAGGCGAAGTCGGCGCGGATGCGGCGCGTCAGATCTCGCGCGCCCTGCAGGATCGGGACGCCCTCGGGGAACGATGGCCGCGCGTAGGCCAGAGCGGCATCGTCGGGCGCCACCAGCGGCGAAGGATGCGCGAACTCCACCGCCTCAGTCTCGACCGGGAAGGGCGCGGCCAGCGCGTCACGCAGTTCGTTCCAGGGCGGCGTGGCCTCGGCCGGCGGCGGCGTGGGCAGCGCGACGTCGACCTCGGCGCGCATCTCCACCACCAGCTCGTCATGCGCGGTGTCGATGCGGAAGCTGTCGACGGTATTGCCGAAATGATCGACATGCGTTGTGCGCGCATCGGCCGCCGGCTCGACCGTGACCTCGCAGCGCGCGACGGTCTGGCCGGGTAGCGACCGCGGCCGCAGATGGGCGAGGTGCTGCGCCAGGTCCACGGAACTGGAGTAGCGGTAGGTCGTGCGGTGCGAGACTCGGTAGCGCATGGCTCACTCCGCCGGCGCGCCGAGCCGGCGCGCCGCGGGCACCAGCGAGAAATGCGCGCGTGTCAGCTCGTCCGACAGCCGCGTGAACAGCGCGACCGTGTCGGTCAGCGTGTCGCGCAGGCGGGTCAGCGCCAGACCTTCGTGGCGCCACGCGCGCTCGTCGGTCTGGAACAACGCGACCACGGCGCCCATGTCGGCGAGCAGGGCGTTGTCGTCGAAGGCGACGCGCGAGCCCGTGCTGCGCGCCAGCGCGTCAAGGTGGCGGTCGATGGCGTGGGTCTGGAAGGCGAGCGAGCGCGGATTGCTTTCGTCGAGCAGGGTCAGGTCGAGGATCGGTGCCGGCTCGAGCGCACCGAGGTAGCGACCGCGATAGGTGATGGTCGAATCGCAGAGCTCGAGCGCCAGCCGCATCGCCGAGTCCCAGATCACAGGCGTTTGCGTGAAGGCGAAATGCGCGCCGGCACAGATGTAGTGGGCGCGCTCGAGGCGGCGGCCGAGATCGAGGAAGCGCCAGCCGGCGCCGCGCGTCATGTTCTCCTGCGACAGGCCTGCGACGGTGGCGACCATGCGGATGGTGTCGTCGAGCAGCGCCAGCAGCACGTCGACATTGCCGGTCGACGAGGCCAGCCGGCGCGACATCGACCCCAGGAGCGTATCGAGCGTCGCGCTCATGTCGGCCGACAGGCGATCGCGCAGGGTCATCACCAGCCGGCTGATGGCGCGCAGTGCCGCGCCGAAGGCGCGATCGTCGCTGGCGAAGCGGGTCAGCGCGCGCAGCAGGGCGACGCTGTCGGGCGGCGACATCGCGTCCTGCGCGGAGATCAGGCGCGCCTCGGCCGAGGCCAGCGCCAGCAGGCGCACCTCGACCAGATCGCGCGCGCCCAGGGGCTGGCGCGCCAGGCGTGAGAGCGCGCCACGGATCAGGCGGGCGGAATTGTCGAGCCGCTCGGTGTAGCGGCCGAGCCAGAAGAGATTGTCGGCGACGCGGCTCTGCACGTCGCCGCCGCGCTGGATCGGCACGCCGAGGAAGCGCGCGGCCGAGGGAACCACCACCTCCGAATCGTCCTCGGCCAGCACCCAGACGTCGCGCAGCCTTCCATCGATGCGGCCCAGCCGCGCCAGCGGCGAGCCGGGCGCCGTGCGCCCCAGGCCGCCAGGCATCACGCGGTAGCTGTCGCCATCGGCGACCAGGAATACGCGCACCACCACGGGATCGGGCAGCAGCCCTTCGGGTGACCATGAGGGCGCCACCGAGGCGGTCACCGGCCGCTGCGCGACATAGGCCCAGGGGCGCTTGACGATCTGCGCCATCAGCGCGGTGCGCCGATCGCCGGGCAACTCGCGCACGGTCACCGGCTCGCGGTCGTCGTCCATCACGCCGCGCACGACCATCGAATCGAAACGTGCCAGCACCTCGCGCCGCGCCGGCTCTTCGCCCAGCCACCACACGTCGAGCGCCGGCAGCTTGAGATCCTCGCCCAGCACATGCGGCGCGAGCGCCGGCAGGAAGGGCGACAGCGCCGCCGACTGGCCGAGCATGCTGCCCAGCGCGTTGGCGATGGCGACGGTGCCGGTGCGCTCCGCGCCGGCCAGGCCGCTGACGCCCAGGGTCGAGTCGGCGCGCAGCTCGAGCGGATCGCACCACGCGCCATCGAGGCGGCGCAGCAGCACGTCGACCGGCTTCAGGCCATCCAAAGTCTTCAACGCCACGCCATCGGCGCGCACCGTCAGATCGCCGCCCTCGACCAGCGTGATGCCCAGCGTCCGGGCGAGGAAAACCTGCTCGAAATAGGTGTGGGCGAAAGCGCCCGATGTGAGCAGCGCGACGCGCGGATTGCCGACGCCCGCCGGCGCGCAGTCGCGCAGCGCCGCCTGCCAATGATCGAAGAACGGCGCGATCTCGCGCACCGGGATGGAGCGGAAGGCCTCGGGCAGGGCGCGCGCCATGGCGCGGCGCAGGAAGAGCGCGTAACCGGCGCCGGTCGGCGCGCCGGTGTAGTCGGCCAGCACCGACCACGCGCCGTCGGGTGCGCGCACGACGTCGGCGGCGTAGGTCACCAGCCGATGCTTCGGGCCGCTGCCATCCATGCGCCGGCACGGCCGCATGAAGCGAGGATCGGCATGCAGCAGCACTGGCGGCAGCCGATGCTCCGCGAGCAGGCGCTGCGGGCCGTAGATGTCGGCCAGGATCGCGTCGATCAGGCGGGCGCGCTGGATCAGCCCGGCCGACAGCGTTTCCCATTCGGTCGGTGTGAGGATCAGCGGCAGCGGCTCGAAGAGCCACTCGGTGGCCGAGCCGTCGGGCGCCACGGCGCGGGTGCCGCCGCCTTCGGCGAGCTGGCGCCGGGCGCGCTCGACGCGGTCGCGCAGCGCCTCCTCGGGCATGGCACGCATGGTGCCGAGCAGGCCCTGCCAGTGGTAGCGGATCTGATGGCGACCGGTGACCAGCTCGTCGTAGGGAGCCGGCGCGGACGATCGACCCGATTGGCGCAGCGATTCCATCGCTTCGGGTTCGGCTTTCTTAGAGGGGCTTAGAGTCTGACACAGAGCCCGCCGACGGTCTACGTGCCATGAACAGTCGAAAGGTTTTCCTTCTCCCTCGGGGCCGTCCGCGGCCCCTGACCTGGGCGGGAGAAGGCAAGAGCACCTCAGGTGATGCCCTCCGCATCACGCCCGCCGCAGATCGAGCGTCAGCGGGTGGTCGGGATTGTCGAGGCGCCGGGGCGGCTTCATCTCGCCCTGGCTGTGGCCCATCGGCGCGTAGCGCGCGCGGCGGCGCGCCTCGGCCTCGTTGGCGTTGACCGGGAAGCGGTCGTAGTTGCGCCCACCGGGATGCGAGACGTGGTAGGTGCAGCCACCGATCGAGCGACCGCTCCACGAATCGTGGATGTCGAAGACCAGCGGCGTGTGCACGCCGATGGTCGGGTGCAGCGCGCTGGGCGGCTGCCAGGCGCGGAAGCGCACGCCGGCGACGAATTCGCCGGGCACGCCGGTCGCGCGCATCGGCGCGGCGTAGCCGTTGCAGACGATGGAATGGCGCGCATCGTTCAGCCCCTGCGCCTTGACCTGCAGGCGCTCGAGCGAAGAGTCTACATAGCGCGCCGTGCCGCCGGCGCCGGCTTCCTCGCCCAGCACGTGCCACGGCTCGAGCGCGTGGCGCAATTCCATCTCGATGCCGCGCTGCGCGATGGTGCCGATCTCGGGGAAGCGGAACTCCAGATGCGGCAGGAACCAGTCGGCCGATACGCCGATGCCGTCGCGCTTCAGATCGTCGACGACGTCGGTGAAGTCCTGCCAGACGAAGTGCGGCAGCATGAAATCGTCGTGCAGCCGCGTGCCCCAGCGCGCGAGCGGCCGTTCGTAGGGCTTGTCCCAGAAATGCGCCAGCAGGCCACGCAGCAGCAGTTGCTGGGCCACGCTCATGCGCTGGTGCGGCGGCATCTCGAAGGCGCGCAGCTCCAGGAGGCCGCGCCGGCCGCCGGCGCCGTCGGGCGAGTACAGCTTGTCGATGCAGAATTCGGCGCGATGCGTGTTGCCGGTGCCGTCGACCAGGATGTTGCGGAACAGGCGATCGACCAGCCAGGGCGGCGCCTCGCGGCCGGCTACGATCTGCTTGAAGGCGATCTCCAGCTCGAAAAGCTGGTCGTTGCGCGCCTCGTCGACACGCGGATGCTGGCTGGTCGGGCCGATGAACAGGCCGGAGAACAGGTAGCTGAGCGAGGGATGATTGTGCCAGTAGCCGACCAGGCTCTTGAGCAGGTCGGGCCGGCGCAGCAGCGGCGAGTCGGCCGGCGTGGCGCCACCGACGACGATGTGGTTGCCGCCGCCGGTGCCGGTGTGGCGGCCATCGAGCATGAATTTCTGCGCCCCCAGCCGCGTGGCGCGCGCCTCCTCGTAGACGATCTCGGTCTTGTCGAGCAGCTCGCGCCAGCCCAGCGAGGGATGGATGTTGACCTCGATCACCCCGGGATCCGGCGTGACCGAGAAATGGTTCAGGCGCGGATCGTGCGGTGGCGCATAGCCTTCGACGAAGACCGGCGTGTCGAGCTCCTCGGCGGTGTCCTCGACGGCGGCGACCAGGTCGAGATAGTCCTCGGCGGTCTCGGCCGGCGGCATGAAGACGAAGAGATGGCCGTCGCGCGGCTCGAAGGCGATCGCGGTGCGCACCAGCCAGTGGGCCGAGACGCCCCTGCCGGGCGTCGCGTCGAGCGACGCGGGATTGCGTCGCGGCTTGCCATCTCCTTGGCCATTGCCCTGGCCATTTCCTTGGCCGTTACCTGCGGCGTGTTCATTTCGAGACTGATCGAACACGCTCTGCATCGTCACCGTCGCGGCGCGGCGCATGGCGTTGAGCGGCGGCAGCGGCTCACGCGGCGCCGTCGGATCGGAGTCGTAGAACTGCGCCCGCTCGTCGGGCGCCGTCCACGGCAGCGAATCGAGCGGCAAGCGGAAGCCGATCGGCGAGTCGCCGGGCACGAGGTACATCTTCTCCGGTCGCACGAACCACGGACCGCTGCGCCAGCGCTGGCCGTTGCCGTAGACGCGCTGGATCGGCAGTACGTGTCCGATCACGCTTTCGAGCCCTTGTTCGAAGATGCGCGCCAGCCGCGCGCGCTCCAGCGGATCGTCGAGGCGCGAATCGGCGGGATCGACATTCACCGGCAGCCGGCGCTCGCGCCACAGGTAGTACCAGGTGTCCTCGAAGGCCGGCAGCAGATAGCCGGGATCGATCTGCAGCCGCTCGGCGAAGGCGCGGCCGAAGCGGCCGGCGAGTTCCTCGGTGGCGCCGATCGGCTTCTCCTCGTGCGCGATCAGGCGCGGCTCGCGCCAGATCGGCTCGCCGTCGCGCCGCCAGTGGCAGCCCAGCGCCCAGCGCGGCAACTGCTCGCCGGGATACCACTTGCCCTGGCCGTAATGCAGCAGCGGCCCCGTGGCGAAGCGCGACGCCAGGCGGCGGAACAGGCGCCCGGCGAGTCGCCTCTTGTCGGGCCCGAGCGCCGCAGTGTTCCACTCCGCACCATCCATGTCGTCGATCGACACGAAGGTCGGCTCGCCGCCCATCGACAGGCGCACGTCGCCGCGCCCGAGGCGGCCGTCGATCGACTCGCCCAGGGCCACGATTTGCCGCCAGGTCTCCTCCGCGTAGGGCTTGGTGGTGCGCGGCGTCTCGCGCACGCGCGTCACCGCCATGTCGAAAGCGAAGTCGACCTCGGCCTTCTCGACCAGACCCTCGATCGGCGCGGCGCTTTGCGGCTCGGGCGTGCAGGCCAGCGGAATATGGCCTTCGCCGGCCATCAGGCCGGAGGTCGGATCGAAGCCGATCCAGCCGGCGCCCGGCAGATAGACCTCGCACCAGGCGTGCAGGTCGGTGAAGTCGTGCGTCGGGCCTTCGGGGCCCTCGAGCGGCTTCTCGTCGGGCATCAGCTGGATCAGGTAGCCCGAGACAAAGCGCGCGGCGAAGCCGAGATGGCGCAGGATATTGACCAGCAGCCAACCACTGTCGCGGCACGAGCCCTTGGCCAGACCCAGCGTTTGCTCGAACGTCTGGACGCCCGGCTCCATGCGGATGACGTAGCCGATGTCGTGCTGCAGGCGCTGATTCAGGCCGACGAGGAAATCGACGGTACGCGGCTTGCCGCCGCGATCGACCTTGGCCAGCCACGCGGCCAGCAGCGGACCGGGCGGCGTTGTCTTGCGAAAGGGCGCGAGGTCTTCCGATAGCTCGGCGTCGTAGGCGAACGGGTAGTGCTCGGCCTCGGGCTCGAGGAAGAAATCGAACGGATTGACCACCGCCATGTCGGCGACGAGGTCGACGCTGACCTCGAAGCGGTCGGTCTTTTCCGGGAAGACCAGCCGCGCCAGCCAGTTGCCTTGCGGGTCCTGCTGCCAGTTGATGAAGTGGTCGGCCGGCTCGATCTTCAGCGAATAGGACAGGATCGGCGTGCGGCAATGCGGCGCCGGCCGCAGGCGTACGACCTGCGGACCGACGGCGATCGTGCGGTCGTAGCGGTAGGTCGTGCGGTGGTGCAGCGCGACGTGGATGCTCATCGGTCCGACTCTGATCTCAGCGGGCGCAGCCCTCTAGGGTCAGACGCAAAAATAAGCAAGAAGCGCACCACGCGTCATTCTGCCTTTTCGTGGGGGCGGCGCTGCAGCGCGGCAGTCTCGGAGATCGAGGGGTTGCCAATGGCGATCAGGCCGCCAGGCTGGCGTGGGCGACGGCCAGGCGCCGCAGGCGGTTGGCCTCGGCATAGGCGCCGACCGCCGCCAGACCCGGCGGCGGCTCGCCGTCGCCCTGCGGCCGGCAGGCCAGGCTGATCGCCGGCAGCACGTCGCAGCGCAGATCGCAGCCATCGGCGATCCAGCGATCGATCCACGCCTCGGTGTCGAAGGGCGGCCCGCCGGGCAGGAAGTGGCGCAGCGCGCGGCCCACCGATTTGCGCCATTTCGCCACCAGCGGCGACACGTCGGGCGCCTGGGCGGGCGTCTCGGGGCACGCCTCGGTCGGTGCCGCGACGGGCGCCGGTTCGGCGACAGGCTCGGGGATCGGCCCGTGGATCGGCATGGGCAGCGCGGGATCGGCCGGCCAGCGCCGCCGCGCGCGTTTGCCGACACGATGCAGCCGGTGCCAGTCGACGACGGCGAGATACTCCTGGCCTTCGACCTCGTAGATCGACAGCAGCTTGCGCGCCACCAGCTCCTCGATCATCGCGCGCAGGGCGTCGTCGTCGATCGCATCGCCGGGAAACACCTGCAGGCGGATGGTGCGGGGTCTGAGCGGCTGCACACCGAAACTGTCGGCGAAATTCTGCAGGCCGAGGAACAGGAGGCGGGTCATCACCGCGCAATCGATGACGGCCTCCCAGGTCCAGAAGTCGGAAGAGATCTTGCGGTCGCGGGCCATGGGGCGAACTCCAGAGGTTCAAATCTGGAGACGGTGTAGCCCCAAAATCGGAAAACCCCTGTTTTTCGCTCCTACGAGCGTCGAATCCATGCCTTCGATCCTACGGCCGCAGGCAATTCCGTATGCGCGATCGGAACGGGCGTTTTGAGGCCTGATTCGAACTGGTTTCCCCTTTCCCCGCTGGGCTGACGGGGGAAGGGAGACTCGAAGCTCGCTGGCGATCGTCTTTCCCACGCCAGAGGACGAACGCGCTGCCCGTCAGCCGCCGATCTCCTCGGCCACGCGGCGCAGCTCGCCGGCGAGCGCGCCCAGCCCGTCCTGGCAGGCGGCGCGGTCGCCGGTGCGGCCGGCCTGTTCCAGGCCGGCCGCAGCATCGGCCAGCCGCCGCGCGCCGATCGCCAGCGCCGAGCCTTTCAGCCGATGCGCCGTCGCCGCCAGTCTCGGCAGGTCGCCGGCGCCGAGAGACGCGCCGATGTCGCGCTCGGACTGCCAGGCGTCGCGCAGAAAGTCCCGCAGCACCTCGTTCAGGGTCGCCGGATCGTCGCCCAGCCAGGCGCGCAGGGTCGATTCGTCGATCGCCGGCCGCGTATCGGCGGCGGCCGAGGCCTCGTCGTCGGCGTCGATCCGCAGCCAGCGCGACAACGCCGCGCGCAGCCGATCGAAGCTCACGGGCTTGGCGAGATAGGCGTCCATGCCGGCGGCGAGGCAGCGCTCCTCCTCGCCGCGCATGGCGTTGGCGGTGACGGCGACAATCGGCGTGTGGCGCGCATTACCCGGCATCGCCGCCTCCTCGCGGCGGATGGCGTCAGCCAGCTCGTAGCCGTCCATGCGCGGCATGTGGACGTCGGCCAGGACGACGGCGTAGTGGCCGGCGCGCCACATCGCCAGCGCCTCGACGCCGTCGACCGCGGTATCCGCGGCGATGCCGAGCATCTGCAGCTGCTTGACCAGCACCTTCAGGTTCACCGGGTGGTCGTCGACCACCAGCACACGCGCCGCGCTTTCGGCCGGCTGTCGGCGGCGCGCCCGCGCGGCGAGCGGCGTGATCGCGCGCAAGGGCGAGTCGGCCGGGGCCGCGCGCAATACCAGCGTGATGCGGAAAGTCGTGCCGGCGCCCAGCTTGCTCTCGACATTGACATCGCCCTCCATCAGCTGCGCCAGCCGGCGCACGATGGAAAGGCCCAGACCCGTGCCGCCATAGCGCCGCGTCGTCGAGCTGTCGGCCTGGGCGAAGGGTTCGAACAGCCGCGAAAGCTGCGCGTCGTCCATGCCGATGCCGCTGTCGGCGACCGACAGCGACACGCGGATGCGGCCATCGCCCAGCGGCGCTGTCGAGGCCGCCATGCGCACGAAGCCGCGCTCGGTGAACTTCACCGCGTTGCCCAGCAGGTTGATCAGGATCTGGCGCACGCGGCCGGGATCGCCCTCCAGCGCGTCGGACGAGCCGGGATCGATGTCGGCTGTCAGCGTCAGGCCCTTGTCGAGGCCTTGCGGACGCATGGCCGCCATCGCGCCTTCGATCACGCCCGACAACGAGAAAGCCGTCGACTCGAGCTCCAGCCGGCCGGCGTCGATCTTCGAGAAGTCGAGCACGTCGTCGATGATGCGCAGCAGCGCCTGCGCCGATTCGCGCATGGTCTCGACCGTCGGCCGCTGCTCCTCGTCGACGCCCTGGCGCTCGAGGATCTCCATCATGCCCAGCACGCCGTTCATCGGCGTACGAATCTCGTGGCTCATGGTGGCGAGGAAGGTGCTCTTCGACTGGTTGGCCGCCTCGGCCTCGTCGCGCGCTTGCTCGAGCTCGGCCTCGCGGCGCTTCAGCTCCGAGATGTCCGTATAGATACCGGCCAGCCCGCCTTCGCGCGTGCGCCGCTCGCCGATGACGATCCAGCGCCCGTTGGGCTGACGCGTCTCGACCGGCGCGCCCGGGTTGCGCCGCATGGCCATGCGCGTCTCGAGCCAGTCCTCGACGCTCCTGTCGCCGGTCGACACCGCGCCGCGCCGTGCGGCTTCGCGCAGCATCTCCCGGACGTGCACGCCGGGCACGGTGATGTCGGCGATCTCGGCGTAGTACTCGAGGAAGCGCTGGTTGGTCAGCACCAGCCGGTCGTCGACGTCGAACAGCACGAAGCCGTGGGGCAGCGCTTCGATGGCGTCGACCAGGCGGGTGCGGGCGTTCGCGGCGTCGCGGCTGGCGGCCTCGGCGGCGTCGCGCGCCTGCTCCAGCTCCATCTCGCGGCGCTTGAGCTCGGAGATGTCGGTATAGATGCTGGCGACGCCGCCGTCGCGTGTGCGCCGTTCGCCGATGACGACCCAGCGGCCGTCGGGCTGACGCGTCTCGCGCGGCGCGCCGGGGTTGCGGCGCATCGCCATGCGCGTCTCGACCCAGTCCTCGACGTCGCGGCCGCCGGTCGACACGGCGCCGCGGATCGCGGCCTGGCGCAGCATGTCCTCGATCCGGGCGCCGGGCACGGCGAGGTCGGCAATCGGCGCGTAGTACTCGAGGAAACGCTGGTTGGCGAGAACCAGGCGGCCTTCGGCGTCGAACAGCACGAAGCCATTGGGCAACGATTCGATGGCGTCGACCAGGCGCAGGCGCGCGTCCGCCGCCTGCTTGCCGGCGGCCTCGGCCTCGTCGCGCGCCCGCGCCAGCTCGCGCTCGCGTGCCTTGGCCTCGGTCAAGTCGGTGACCAAGGTGACGACGCCTCCTTCGCGCGTCGGATGCTTGGAGATGCGGATCCAACGTTCGGCTGCCGTCGCCATCTCGCGATCGCCGAACGAGCTGCGATGGTGCGCCGCCATCTCGGCGATCCACGCCTCGCCGCGCTCGCGATGCTCGGGTCGCACCGTGCCGCGCCGCTGCATCTCGCGCAGCAGGTCCTCGTAGCGTTCGCCGCGCTTGAGCAGGCCCGGCGTGTTGCCGAAATAGCGCTCGTAGGAATCGTTGTAGACGACAAGCCGCGCTTCCTCGTCGTGCAGCGAGAATCCCGACGGCAGGGCGCGGATCGCGTCCTCCAGCCGGTTGCGCGCCCGCTCGGCCTCCTCCTTGGCCGTCGCCAATTCCTCCTCGTGGCGCTTCAGCTCGGTGATGTCGCGATAGGTCGCGACGATCTCGCCGTTGGGCAGCGGCCGCGAGGTGTATTCGAGGAAGCGGCCGGCCGCCGTCCAGCGCGTATAGGTGAGGTTCGGCGCGTTGCGGCGGCGATCGAGCCACTCCTGGATATCGGCCTCGACATCCTCGATCGGCCCGAAATCGCCGCGCTGGATCTGGAAGCGCTGGATGTCGGCGCTGGTGGCGCCGACATGGGCGACGTCCTTGGGCAGCGCCAGCAGGTCGCGGACCTTCTGGTTATCGATCGCCCAGCGCAGGTCGCGGTCGAACAGCATGACGCCGTCGCTCATGTTGTCGATCACGACTTGCAGGCGGCCCAGCGCCTGCGCGGTCTCGGCGCGCGCCCGCTCGGCCTCCTCCTTGGCCGCGGCCAGCTCGTCCTCGCGCCGCTTCAGGCGCGTGATGTCGCGGTGCGTCGCCAGCATCCCGCCATCGGGCAGCCGCTTGAAACGCAGCTCGACGGTGCGGCCGGTCACCGTCGATTGCTGGATCGCGCCGGTCGCCGGATCGCGCAAGGCGGCGACTCGGCGCTCGATCTCGCCCGCGCGATCGGTGGCCTCGGGGCCGTACTCGCCGCGGTCGAAGCGCCAGGCGATCATGTCGCGCGCCGTGGTCGCGCGCGCGTAGACGTCCTCGGGGATATCGTGCAGCCGGCGGATCGCGGCGTTGCCGAAAACCCGCCGGTCGGCCGAATTGTAGAGCTCGACGCCGTCGTCGAGATTGTCGAGCACGGTGCCGAGCATGCCGCGGCCGCGCTCGAGCTGTTCCTGCAGCTCGACGTTGCGCGCCAACGCCGCGCGCAGCTCGGCCTCGACGGCGAAGCGTTCGCGCAGGCGGCGGTTGACGCTGCGCGCCCACTGCGACGCCGTCAGCATGTAGACGAGGCAGCCGATACCCAGGCCGCGGGCGATGGGGTCGTCCTGCCACATCAGGCCGATCGATACCGGCAGCAGCGCCGGCACGATGAACGCCAGCGCCGCCGGCGCATACGCGGCGCGCGCGTAGGCGGCGTTCACCACCATCACGCCCAGGGTGACGAGCGGCAGGACCCAGACGAAGCCCGGCTTGGGACCCAGCAGGACGAGGGTCTGCGCCGCCCAGCCCAGGCCGATGCCGATGGAGACCACGACAAGGGCGCGCAGCCAGACCTCCAGGTGGTCGTCGGCCGGCTTGCGGCGCGCGTACAGGAAGTTGAAGCCGTAGCGGATCGCGGCCATCGTGCCGTAGGCGATCGTCAGGATCAGCGCGCGCGGCTCGGGCACCGCGCTCCAGATCGAGACCATGACGAGCAGCCAGATGGCGTCGACGCCGTAGGGCGAGGACATCATCGAATCGAGCATGGCGCGGCGCATCGCCGTGTCGACGGATGGCGCCGCCACCGGCTGGGTGGCGGGAGCGGACGTGGTCGTCATGGGTCCCTCTGACCGGACCCGCCAACCTCGCAGCCGATTGTCACACGCATGTCTCGCGGCGGCGGGCCGATTGTAACGTCTGTGACGTGGGATGCGGCGTCGCCGTCCGGACGAGGCGTTCGCCCGCCCGCACGGGGCGATCCTGTTCAACCGCTCCAACATGTAGCAATCTGCCGCCCGATTGAGGGTAGGGTTATCGCGGACGGCGTTGTCCTCCCTCTCCCCGGAAGCGGGAAGAGGGAGCCGTGTGCGGTCGCCGTGCGACCGGGGGGAGCAGTGGCGTGGCGGGGGATGACCGACCGCATCTGATCGTTGTCGAGGACGATGCGACGCAGCGTCGTTTGCTGCTGCAGTATCTTGAGAAGCAGGGCTTTCGCGTCACCGGCGTGGATGGCGGCGCCGGCCTGCGCCGAACCATCGAGCGCGAGGCGGCGGCGCTGGTGCTGCTCGATGTCGGCCTGCCCGGCGAGGACGGGCTCACCCTGGCGCGTTGGCTGCGCGGCCGCGACGCGCATGTCGGCATCGTCATGGTCACCGCCGCCAGCGACACCATCGACCGGGTCGTCGGCCTGGAGACCGGCGCCGACGACTACATCGCCAAGCCCTACGAACCGCGCGAGCTGCTGGCCCGCGTGCGCTCCGTGCTGCGCCGCGCGCCGCGCGCGGCGGCACGGCCGGTCAACGACGGCAAGCGCGTGCGCATGGGCCGCTGCGAGCTCGACCTCGACACGCGCGCGCTGATCGACACCGCCAGCGGCGAGAGCGAGACCCTCGCGGCCAGCGAGTTCGACCTGCTTAAGCTCTTCGCCGACAATCCCAACCGGCCGCTGGCGCGCGACTGGCTGCTGGAGAGCACCGCGCATCGCGAGCTCGAGGCCTTCGACCGCGCCATGGACCAGCGCATTCTGCGCCTGCGCAAGAAGATCGAGGTCGACCCGGCGCACCCCGAGACCATCCGCACCGTGCGCGGCGTCGGCTACATGTTCGTGCCGCCGAAGGTGTAGTTCCTTCCGCCTTCGCGGGGAGAAGGGGCCGGTGTATGGTCGGCGCCACTACGGACCGGAGGGGACCATGGCGGGCGGCAGGTTGCTGCTGGTGGGATGCGGCAAGATGGGCGGCGCGATGCTCGAGGGCTGGCTGGAGCGTGGCCTCAAGCCCGCCGACCTCGCGGTAATCGAGCCGGTCGAGGCGATCCAGCCGAAGATCGCCGGCGCCATCGTCGTCGGCTCGATCGACAAGCTGCCGGCGTCCTTCGCGCCCGATCTGGTCGTGCTCGCGGTCAAGCCGCAGACCATGGATGTCGCGCTGCCCGGCCTGCGCCGCTTCGCCGAGGCCGGCGCCACCTTCCTGTCGATCGCCGCCGGCAAGACGCTCGCCTATTTCCGCCAGCACCTCGGCGCGCGCGCCAAGCTGGTGCGCGCCATGCCCAACACGCCGGCGGCGGTGCGGCGCGGCGTGACGGTATGCGTCGCCGGACCCGGCGTTGGCCCGGCCGAGCGCGCGCGCTGCCAGGATCTGCTGTCGGCCGTCGGCAGCGTCGATTGGGTCGACGACGAGGGCCTGATGGACGCGGTGACGGCGGTGTCGGGCAGCGGCCCGGCCTATGTCTTCCTGCTCGCCGAGGCGATGGCGACGGCCGGCGTGAAGGCCGGCCTGCCGGCCGAGCTGGCGACCAAGCTGGCGCGCGGCACAGTCTCGGGCTCGGGCGAGCTGCTGGCGCGCTCCGCCGACAGCGCCGCGCAACTGCGCATCAACGTCACCAGCCCGGGCGGCACCACCGCCGAGGCGCTGAAGGTGCTGATGGCCGGCGACGCCATGCAGCCGCTGTTCGATCGCGCCATCGACGCCGCCACGCGGCGCAGCCGCGAGCTGGCGGGATGACGCCGATGATCCCACGTCGCGCCGCCATCGCCGGCGCCATGGTCCTCGCGGCGCGCCCGGCGACGGCGCGCGAGGAGATCGAGCAGCCCGTGCCGGCGGACGACCCGGGCTTCATGGCGCGCGCCTTCGAGATGCGCCGCCGCGCCATCGCCGCCGGCGACCAGGGTTATGGCGCGGTCGTCGTGCTCGACGGGCGCATCATCGGCCAGGCGCCCAGCGCGGTGATCTCGCGCGGCGATACAGCGGCGCATGCCGAGCGCGAGGCGATCGCCGACGCGCGTCGTCGCGCGGGCGGCGGCTCGATTCGCGGCGCGACGTTGTATTCATCGTCGCGGCCCTGCTTCCTCTGCGAGGAAGCCGCCCACGCCGCCGGCATCGGCAGGATGGTCCATGGCGAGGGCCTGACCGACGCCGGCGCGCCCCGGGCGCCGCGCTAGACATGCTGCGCCGTCGCGTCCTGTGCGGGGTGTTGTCGATGATCCTGGCTTCGGGATCCGCTATCGCGCAGCCGGCCGTCGAGCTGATCGCCGCGGCCGCGGCCGGCGACCTGGCGACGGTGAACCGTCTGTTGGGCGCGGGCGCCGATGTGAAGGCGCGCGACGCGTCTGGCCGCACGGCGCTGTTGGCGGCGACCCAGGGCAATCATGTCGAGGTCGCCCGCGCGCTGATCGCCGCCGGCTCCGACGTCAACGCCAAGGATTCGATCCAGGACAGCCCCTATCTGCTCGCCGGCGCGCGCGGTCGCGTCGAGATCCTGCGCATGACCCTGGCGGCCGGCGCCGACCTCAAGAGCGTCAATCGCTTTGGCGGCACGGCGCTGATTCCCGCCGCGCATTACGGGCATGTCGAGGTCGTGCGCGTGCTGCTGGCGACGACGATCGACATCGACCACGTCAACCGGCTGGGTTGGACCGCGCTGCTCGAGGCGATCATACTGGGCGATGGCGGTGCGGCGCATACCGAGATCGTGCGTTTGCTGCTCAAGGCGGGCGCGCGCGTCGATATCGCCGACGGCCAGGGCGTCACGCCTTTGGCGCATGCCAGGCAGCGCGGCCAGGCGGCGATCGTGCGCTTGCTCGAGGAAGCCGGCGCGCGACGATAGGCGCGTCCGTTTGCCATGGCGGGAAGCGGACGGCGAACTTAGGTTCTACCCATGTCCGACCAGCGCGCCGCCATCATCGCCGCCACCCTCCAGCTGATCGCCAAACGCGGGTGGCGCGACGTTACCCTGCGCGCCATCGCGACCGAGGCGGCGGTACCCTTTGCCGCGCTCTACGGCCAGTTCCCGACCAAGGCGGCGATCGTCAGCGCCTTCCTGGCCGATATCGACCGCCAGGTGCTCGACGGCGTCGAGGAAGCGCAGGACCCCGACGAGACCGTGCGTGACCGCCTGTTCGACACCATGATGCGCCGCTACGACCTGCTGCGGCCGCATCGCGAGGCCGTCGCGGCGCTCGCCGAGGGTCTGGCCCGCGATCCGCTGGCGGCCCTGGCGTTGCGTCCCGCGCTGATGCGCGCCATGGCGGTGATCCTGGAGGCCAGCGGGCTGACCGCCGAGGGGGTGGTTGGTGCGGTGCGGCAGAAATCGCTGGCTGCCTTGCACGTGGTCGTCCTCAGAACATGGCTGCGCGACGACAGCGCCGACCTCGGCAAGACCATGGTGACCCTGGATTCGCGCCTGAAGACTCTCGAAGGATGGGCTCAACGATTTGATAAGATTGCGAAAAATATCTCATCACGGCGCCGCCGCCAGCCTCCGGAAGCGCCGCCGGCCGAGGCCGAGCCGAGCCCGCCCTGATTGCGGCGCTGGCGGCATGGGTATTGTGCATCGCACAAGTCCGCCTTGACGCAGCGCACTAAGAAGCATACACGGATGTCATGTTGCAGCGCACAAGACTGCAGCAGCGATCAACAGGATCTCGTTGGCGGCGTCTCCCGGTAGCGCTTTCGAGGTCAGGCACAGGAGACCCCCGATGGCCGCTCGCAAAGCTTCCGCCAGGGGCGCCAGCGCCGCCAAGCCCGCCGTGACCGTGGCCGCCCAGAGTGCAACCGCAGTGGCGGCCCCCGAGATGGAGAAACCGATGACCCCGACCTTCAAGTTCCCCTTCGCCGACGTCGACTTCACCAAGGCGTGGGGCGAGTTCAAGATGCCGACCGCCGCCGACTTCAAGTTCCCGACGGCGTTCAACGTCGAGGCGATCGCCGAGGCGCAGCGCAAGAACATCGCCGTCATGACCACCGCCAACCAGGCTGCCTTCGAGGCGTTCAAGACGCTGGCCGAGCGCCAGGCCGAGATGGTCAAGGCGATGACCGAGGACTTCAGCAAGGCCGCCAGCGAGATCATGGCCGCCGCCTCCTTCGAGGAGAAGGCCGCCAAGCAGGCCGACGTCGCCAAGAAGACCTACGAGACGGCGATCGCCAATTTGCGCGAGCTGTCGGAGATGATCGCCAAGAGCAACGCGCAGACGCTCGACGCCGTCAACGCGCGCGTCGCCGAGGTGATCGAAGAGGTCAAGGCGCTGCTCGCCAAGAAGAACTGAGCGCGCAGGCGTCCAGCAATCGTCGGGCCAGCGGCACCTCCTCCCCCGCTTGCCGGTTCGACACAGGGCCGCTCCCCAGGAGCGGCCCTTTTGCTTTTTGCGCTATGGTCGGCGGCATGAGCGAGACCATCACGTTTCCCGACTTCGAGCGCGTCGACATCCGCGTCGGCACCATCGTCGAGGCGCGACCCTTCGAGGGCGCGCGCAAGCCGGCGATCCAGCTGGTGATCGACTTCGGCACCGAGCTCGGCACGCGCAAATCCTCCGCCCAGCTCACCACGCACTACACGCCCGAGGCGCTGGTCGGCCGCCAGGTCGCCGCCGTCGTGAACTTTCCGCCGCGCCAGATCGGCAAGTTCATGTCGCAGGTGCTGACCTTGGGCTTTCCCGACGAGACCGGCGGCGTGGTGCTGATCGTGCCCGACAAGGCCGTGCCCAACGGCGGCAAGCTGTTCTAGAGGCCGCGGGCCTTCAGCTCGCGCGCGATGTGGGCGACGAAGGCGCGGACCTTGGTCGGCACCTGGCGGTTCGAGGGGTAGATCGCGTGGACGCCGACCTCCTGTGTCGACCAGTCGGGCAGCACCGATACGAGCGCGCCGCTCGCAATGTCGTCGCCGACAGCCCAATGCGGCAATGGCGCGAGGCCAAGTCCGGCGCGCGCGCAGGTCAGCAAGGATTCCGAGCCCGTGCACATCACGCGCGGCGTGATGTCGACGCGCCGCGTCTGGCCGTCGCGCGCGAACGTCCACAGACGACCCCATGCGAGCGGCGCGAACCCGAGGCAGTCATGCGCCTGAACGTCATCGGGCGACAGCGGCGCGCCGCGATCGCTCAGATAGCCAGGCGCGGCGCAGATCACGACGCGCGATGAGCCGATGCGTCGCGCGACAAGGCCGGGCTCCAGCGCGCCGGCGATACGGATCGACACGTCGAGTTCTTCCTCGACGAGATTGGCGGCGCGCACCGCTTCGATCAACTCGACCGATACCGATGGATAGCGCCGCAGAAAGGCGGTCAGCGCTGGCACCAGGAATAGCCGCGCGAACATCTCGGGCGCGCCGACGCGCAGCCGCCCCCGGGGATCGCGGCTGAGCGCTTGCGCCTCGCGTCGCGCCGCGTCGGCCTCTTCGATGGCGCGGCGGCTGCGGGCATAGAAGGCGCGCCCCGCCTCGGTGACGCCCACGCGCCGCGTCGTGCGCTGCAGCAGTCGCACGCCCAGCGACTCTTCGAGTTCGCGCACCTTCTCGCTGGCCGAGGAGCGCGACAGGCGCAGCGCCTGGGCGGCGCGCGTGAAGCTCGCCTCGTCGACCACGCGCACGAAAACCCGCATGCCGTCCAGGAGATCCATGGCGGCTATTGTTCGCGTAATCCGAACAATTTGTCCATGATCGGCCGGCTACCCGACGGGGTCGATCGCGATTATTCCAGGGGCGCTTCGGGAGGAGAATTCTCATGGCAGAGCCACAGATCGCGATCGTCGGCCCCCAGGCCGGCCAGGCCCTCAACGTGCTGGGGGCGCCGATGCTGGTGAAGAGCGCCGGCGCCGCCGGCCCGCTCTTTGTCGCCGATCATGAGGTGCCGGCCGGCTACGGCGTACCGCCGCACGTCCATGACCACGACGACGAGTCCTTCTTCGTCATCGAAGGCGAGCTGACGCTGGACACCGACGCGGGCGCCCGCGTCGCCGGCGCCGGCTCGTTCATCTTCGCGCCAGCCGGCTCGCGCCATGGCTATCGCAACGAGACGGCGCGCGCCGCGCGCGTGCTGGTGCTGAGTTCCTCGGCGTCGCGGTTGGCGCCGATGTTCCAGGATCTTGATCGCCTGACGGCGCGCGGCAACTTCGCGCCGGCCGATGTCGGTGCGGCCTGCGCCGCGCACGGTGTCACGATCGGCTGACCGGGTCGCCCGGCTACACCGGCACCCTGATCCGCGCGCGCAAGCCCCCCAGCGGCGAGTCCTCGAGATGGACGTCGCCGCCATGGCTGCGCGCCACATCGCGCGCGATGGTCAGCCCCAGGCCGACGCCGCCGGTGCGCGGATTGCGCGAGCGGTCGAGCCGGTGGAAGGGGCGAAACATCTCCTCGCGCCGCGCCGCCGGGATGCCCGGCCCGTCGTCGTCGACGATCACCTCGATCGCCGACTTGCGGCGCACGAACGCGACCTCGACCCGGCTGCCGTAGCGTTGGGCGTTGGATACCAGGTTGCCGATGGCGCGCTTCATCGCCAGCGGCCGCACAATGGCGTGCGGCTCGCCCTCGATGCGCGTCGCGACGCCGGCGCCGGCGCGCCGCGCGCCCTCGACGACATCGGCGATCAGGTGCGACAGGTCGGTGTCGACCGGCTGCTCGTCGCCCTCGCCGCGGGCGAAGGCGAGATAGCCTTCGATCATGCGCTCCATGTCGGCGACATCGGCCTCCAGCTCGCGCTTCTCCGGCATGTCGTCGAGCATGGCGAGGCTGAGCTTCATGCGCGTCAACGGCGTGCGCAGGTCGTGGCTGACGCCGGCCAGCATTTCGGCGCGCTGCTGGATTTGCCGACCCAGCCGCTCGCGCATGGTGAGGAAGGCGCTGGCGGTCTGGCGCGCCTCGATCGAACCCTCGGGCCGGAAATCCGGCACGTCGCGGCCCTTGCCGAGCGCGTCGGCGATCATGCCCAGCTTGGTCACCGGCCGCAGCTCGCGGCGCACGAACAGGATGGCCAGCCCGAAGAGGATGAGGCTCATGCCGGCGATCAGCACGACGAACAGCCAGGAGGTGCGCGTCCACAACCGGGAAAGCGGCGCCACCATGCGCAGCGTGCCGTCGGGCAGCTGCACGGCGATGATCACCTTCTTCTCCTGCGACTCGGCGTCGATGGCGTAGGGCCGCTGCAGGTAGAGATCGAGCATGCCGGCGAGCTCGCGCTGCATGATGCTGAACAGCGGCGGCCCGGGCCACGGCGCGATCTTCTCGCCCTTGGTGAAGGTCATGGGGCCGCGGAAGTCGATCTCGGCGCGCTCGAGCAGCCATTGGAAGCGCGCATCATCGGGGCCGAAGCGCTCGTGCGCGGCGATCACCAGGTTGATGTCGCCGACCAGCGAGCGCGCCATGCGCCTTGTCACGTTGTCCCAGAGGATGTCGTAGAACAGCCAGGTGACGAAGATCTGCAGCACCAGCGCCGGCATCATGATGGCGAGCGTGGCGCGGCCGAACAGGGTGCGCGGCACCAAGGTGCCGACGGCCTGGCGCGGCCTGAGGTCGCGCAGATAGTGCAGCGCGCGCAGCAAGGCGTTGCGCAAGGTCGCGAGCGGCCGCATGACGCCGGCGCGACCGAGGTCGCCGATAGTCACGGGTTTGGCTCTACCTTCCCCCGGAGGGGGAAGGGGGATGTCGAAGACGGACACCGCGCGCGTTGAGGCATCCCCCATCCGGCGCGCTTCGCACGCCACCTTGCCCCTCCGGGGGAAGGTAGAGCACAACACATATGCGCTCCGCCTCGCGTCATTCGCCCACCAGCCGGTAGCCCGCGCCGCGCGCCGTCAGCAGGTAGCGCGGGAAGCGGGGATCGGGCTCGATCTTGCGCCGAAGCCGGGTGACATGCACGTCGATCGTGCGCGCGTTGACGTCGCCGCCCAGCTCGCGCGCCAGCGCCTCGCGGTCGACCGGATCGCCGTCGCGGGCGGCGAGCGCGCGCAGCAGCACGACCTCCGCCTCGGTCAGCCGGATGCGCTCGCCGCTCTCGCGCAGCAGCTCGCCGCGGCCGAGGTCGAAGCGCATGCCGCCCAGCGTCACGCTCTCGACCGGCGGCGGCGCGCGCCGCTGCTCGGCGCGGCGCAGCAGGGCCTGCAGCCGCAGCACCAGCTCGCGCGGCTCGAACGGCTTGGCAAGGTAGTCGTCGACACCGCTCTCCAGGCCGGCGACGCGGTCGCGCGGCTCGTTCATCGCCGTCAGCATCAGGATCGGGAGCGCACGATCCTTGGCGCGCAGCGCGCTGGCGAACTCGAGGCCGCTCTCGCCCGGCATCATCACGTCGAGCACCATCAGGTCGAACTGCATCGCCGTCATGCTCTGGCGCGCCTCGGCGGCGTCGCCGGCCAGGGTGACGCGAAAGCCGTTGCGCGACAGGTAGCCGCGCAGCAACTCGCGCAAGCGCTGGTCGTCGTCGACGACCAGGATGTGGGGCTCGTCCATATCGTTTAGCGGCGCACGCCGATGTGCCGCTCGATCTCCGGCCGCTGCTCGCGGTCGAGCATGCCCAGCATGACGCGGCGGAAACCGGCCACGGCGTCGGCGCCGGCCTCGCCGAAGGCGCGCGCAAAGCGCGCCCGCTGGCGGCCAGTCAGCTCGCGCTCGAGCTCTTCGCCCTTCGCGGTCAGCGCCAGCAGGCGCTGGCGGCGGTCGTTGCGGCCGGTGTCCTGCGAGACGTAGCCGCCGTCGATCAGTTCGCGCAGCACGCGGGAGAGTGACTGCTTGGTGATCTTCAGGATGCGCAACAGGCCGCCGACGGTGATGCCCGGGTTGCGGCCGATGAAGTAGATCGCACGGTGATGGGCGCGACCGAAGCCCACCGCCACCAGCATCTGGTCGGCCTCGCCGGTGAAATCGCGGTAGGCGAAGAACAAGAGCTCGATGCTCTGGCGCAAATCGTCGTCGCGCACGAAGGGCGGGATGGAAATCGGCGCGGCGCGGACGTCGGACATGCTTGATCTGATTATTGTGCGGGATTGTGGCGATCCTAGGCGATAGGACCGATGCGGGAAAGGTTCGAAACGGGATTTGTCATGAGTGCTGCCGGGATGACTATGAGTCAGTGATATTGACATAGTCTGTATTACTGACATTATGGCAGAAAGTTGCCCCAGAGCGATTCCCGATGGAACGACCGGGACAATTCCGAAGGGAGAATTGTCATGATCGAAACGATGGACGACCGCGACGGTTGGATCTGGCTGGATGGCCGACTGGTGCCTTGGCGCGAGGCGCGGGCGCACGCGCTGACCCATGCCCTGCATTACGGCTCCTCGGTCTTCGAAGGTGAACGCATCTATGGCGGCCGGGTCTTCCGTCTGGCGGCGCACAGCGCACGCCTGCTGCGCTCGGCGCGGCTGGTCGACCTCGTGATCCCCTGGACACGCCGGCAGATCGACGAGGCGACGCGCGCGGTGGTCGCGGCCAATGGGCTGAGCGAAGGCTATGTGCGGCCGATCGCCTGGCGCGGCTCGGAAGCGCTGGGCGTCTCGGGCCTCGGCACGGCGACGCATCTCGCCATCGCGCCCTGGGCGTGGCCGAACTACTTCAGCGGCGAGGCGCGCCTGCGCGGCGTGCGCCTGCGCATGGCGCAATTCCGCCGCCCGTCACCGCAGAGCGCGCCGGGCGAGAGCAAGTGCGGTGGCCTCTACGTGATCTGCACCCTGGAGAAGGATCGCGCCATCGCCGCCGGCTTCGACGACGCGCTGATGCTGGACTGGAAAGGCCGTGTCGCTGAAGCGACCGGCGCCAACATCTTCCTGTCGATCGACGGCAAGATCGTCACGCCCAGACCGGACAATTTCCTCGACGGCATCACGCGCCGCGCCGTGATCGGGCTGTGCCGCGCGCGCGGTCTGGAGGTCGAGGAGCGCGAGGTGTGGCCGCAAGACCTCGCCCGCGCCAGCGACGTGTTCCTCACCGGCTCGGCCTCGGAGATCACACCGGTGCGCGAGATCGACGGCCGCCACTATCAGGTCGGCAAGCTGGCGAAGGTGCTGATCGACGACTTCGCCGCCCTGGTGCTGCGCGAGGACGCCGAGGACTTCGGCGAGAACGACCACCTCGTCGACGAGCCGATGGGGCGCGCCGCATGATTTCCGCGCGCGTTCTGGGCTGGCGCGACGCGTGGCACAGTGGCGACGCCGAGCGCGTCGCCGCGCTCTACGCCGAGGGTGGCACGCATGACAGCGCCAAGGTCGTCGCCGCGATGCCCGAGCTCGGCGGTCGCACGGCGCTCAACGGCCGCGACGAAATCCGCGCCTACGCCACCAGGGCGTTCAAGCGCGTCGGCTGGCTGCGCTTCGAGTTCCTCAACGTCGTCGAGAGCGAGACCCTGTCGGCGATGGAGTACTTGCGCACGTCAGGCATCGACGCCACACCGCATCGCGTGGTCGAGATCCTCGAATGGGATGGCGATCTACTGAAGGCGGTGCGGGTCTATCACCCTTGAGCAGGGCTTTGGTCTATGGCGCTTAGGGCGCGGCCCGAAGGCAGCCAACAAGCCGCGAGCGACAGCCCCGCGCTCGTGACGGCGCGTCAGCGCTCCCACTTCTTGGCCGCCTGGTCGTCGCCCTCGTGCGCGCCGACCCATTGCTCGCCTTTGGGCGTGTCCTCGACCTTCCAGAACGGCGCCTTGGTCTTGAGCCAGTCGATCAGGAAGTGGCAGGCCTCGAAGGCGGCCTCGCGATGCGGCGAGGCGACGGCGACCAGCACGATGCGATCGCCGGGTTCGAGCCGGCCATAGCGGTGGACGATCAGCGTGGCCTCAAGCGGCCAGCGCTTGCTGGCCTCGGCCTCGATCTCCTCGAGCGCCGTCTCGGTCATGCCGGGATAGTGCTCCAGCGTCATCGCGCTCACGGCTTCGCGGTGATAGCCCTCGCGCACATGCAGGTCGCGCACCAGGCCGACGAAGCTGGTGATGGCCCCGACGCGCTTGTTGCCGGCGGCCAGCGCCGCGAGCTCGGCGCCGACATCGAAATCCTCGCGCTGGACGCGCACGCTCATGCGTCACCCGCCCGTGAATGGCGGGAAGAACGCGACCTCGCTGGCGCCGGCGATCGGCGTGGCGAAGGTCGCGACCTTCTTGTCGATCGCCGCGCCGAAGACCTTGGCCTCGGAGAAGGCGTCGGCGTGGCGCGCGCTCTGCGCCGAGAGCCAGGTCACCAGGTCCTGCACGGTGGCGACGTCCGATGGCGGCGAGACGTCCTCCTCGGACGTGCCGACCTTCTGCCGCAGCCAGGCGAAGTATTTCACTTTCATGGCACGCTCACGCCGCCGACCTTGGGTTTGGCCTCGCGCGGCGGCGGTGGTTCGGTCTCGGTCATGTGGGCGAGCGCCGAGCGCAGGTAGTCGTAGCCGGTGATCAGCGTGAGGCCGGCGGCGGCCCACAGCAGCGCCAGCCCGGCGGTCATTGTCCAGGGCGGACCGGCGTCGCCGACCAGCAGCACGGTAAGCGCCAGCATCTGGATGGCGGTCTTCCACTTCGCCAGCTTGCTCACCGGCATGCCGATGCGCAGCTCGGCAAGGAACTCGCGCAGGCCGGAGACCAGCACCTCGCGGCAGAGGATGATCAGCGCCGCCAGGATGTGCACGCCGCGCAGCGTGCCGACGGCGCACAGCATCAACAGCACGGCGGCGACCAGCAGCTTGTCGGCGATCGGATCGAGGAAGCGGCCGAGCTTGGAGATCTGCTGCCAGCGCCGCGCCAGCCAGCCGTCGAAATAGTCGGTGATGCTGGCTGCCGCAAAGAGGATGGCGGCCGCCCAGCGCGTGCCATCGTGGCCCATCCAGCTGTCGAGCCAGAAGCAGGCGATGACCACCGGGATCGCGGCGATTCGCGACAGCGTCAGAACGTTGGGCAGGTTGAACGTCATGGTACGTACCGGGGCGACTCTATCCGCCGCTCCTGAAATGATCATGGACTTTCTTGGCGATCGTCCGGGAGACTCCCGGCGCGGCCTCGAGATCGTCCAGCGACGCCGCGGCCACGGCGCGCGCCGATCCGAAGTGATGGAGCAACGCGCGCTTGCGCGCCGCGCCGATACCGGCGATCTCGTCGAGCGCCGATTTGGTCAGCCCCGCCGAGCGCCGCGCACGATGCGTGCCGATGGCGAAGCGGTGCGCCTCGTCGCGCAGGCGCTGCAGGAAATACAGCACCGGGTCGCGCGGCTGCAGCGAAAACGGCGCCTTGTCCGGCTGGAAGAAGCGCTCGCGCCCGGCGTCGCGGTCCGGGCCCTTGGCGATCGACACCAGCGCCACGTCGGTGATGCCCAGCTCGGCGAACACCGCCTGCGCCTGGGTGAGCTGGCCGGCGCCACCGTCGATGATCACCAGGTCGGGCCAATTGCCGCCCTCGCGATCGGGGTCCTCCTTCAACGCGCGCTGGAAGCGCCGCGTCAATACCTCGCGCATCATGCCGTAGTCATCGCCGGCGCTGATCGCGCCATCTTGCGGCCCGCCGGCCTCGTTGGCCGCGTCCTGCTGCGCCGGCGCCAGCGCCGTGCGGATGTTGAACTTGCGATAGGCGTTCTTGGTAAAGCCCTCCGGTCCGGCGACGATCATGGCGCCGATCGCGTCGCTGCCCTGGATGTGGCTGTTGTCGTAGACCTCGATGCGCGCGGGCGGCGCCTCCAGCCCGAAGATTCGCGCCACGCCGTCGAGCAGCTTGCGCTGCGAGCTGCCCTCGGCGAGGCGCCGGCCCAGCGCCTCGCGCGCGTTGGTCAGCGCATGGTCCATCAGCTCACGGCGCGTGCCGCGCTTGGGGCAGACGATCTCGACCTTTCGCTCGCCCGCGGCGATCGACAGCGCGCCGGCGAGCAGCTCGGCCTCGGGTAACTCGTGGCTGACCAGGATCTCGGCGGGTGGCGGGCGGCCGTCGTAGAACTGGCCGATGAAACTCTCCAGCACGTCGGGCGCCGAGAGCTCGCGGCCGTGCATGGGGAAGTAGGCGCGGTTGCCGAGATTCTGGCTGGCGCGCACGAAGAACACCTGCACGCCGATCTGGCCTTCCTGCTCGTAGGCGGCGAAGACATCGGCTTCGTCGATGCCCGTCATCTCGATGGTCTGGTGCGCCTGGATCGCGGTGAGCGCGCGGATGCGGTCGCGGAACACCGCGGCCTTCTCAAAATCGAGCGCCGTCGCGGCCTCTTCCATGCGCCGCGACAGCGTCTCCTGCACCTGGCGCGTACGGCCCGACAGAAAGTCGCGCACCTCTCCGACCAGCGTCTCGTATTCCTCCGGCGTGACGCGGCTGACGCAGGGCGCGACGCAGCGCTTGATCTGGTGCTGCAGGCACGGTCGCGTACGGGAGGAGAAGATCGAGTCGGAGCAGGAGCGCATCGGGAAGGCGCGCTGCAAGGTGTAGAGCGTGTGCGTCACGGCGCCGGCGGAGGCGAAGGGGCCGAAATACTCGTCGTGCGCGTTGCGCGCGCCCCTGTGCTTGGCGAGCTGTGGCCAGGGATGGTCGCGGCGGATGACGATGTAGGGGAATGACTTGTCGTCGCGCAGCAGCACGTTGAAGCGCGGCCGGAAGCGCTTGATCAAATTGTTCTCGAGCAGCAGCGCCTCGGCCTCGCTGCCGGTGACGACGAACTCCATGCTCGCCGTCGCGGACACCATGCGCATCAGGCGGGCTGAGAGCCGGGTGGGCTGGGTATAGCTGGCGACGCGGCTCTTCAGCGAGCGCGCCTTGCCAACATAGAGCACCTCGCCCTTGCGATCGACCATGCGGTAGACGCCGGGCTTGCGCTGCAGGGTCTTCACATAGCCGGCGATCATCGCCGTACCGGCCGCCAGCGAGCCCTCGGCCGGCGCGGCCGTCTCCAGCTCGGACTCGGCGGGGTCCTCTGATGCAACCTCGGCGACCACCTCAGCCGGCGTCGCGACCGCCGACGGATCGTCGGGGCCGGGCGGCGTCGGGGTCGGGGCGAGCGGGTCGGCCATGGCGTGAACGGAACCGGGGTACGTGGTGGACATATTGGCGGTCCGGTGACCGGAAGCTACCGTGCCGGCGAGAACAATGGCTCCGGGGTGCATGTGGAAAAGCCTGTTGGTAATTTCACCGCCGCCTGCGTGGCGTGACGGTTTCAGCGATCATTCAAACTGTCCGAGAAGTACGGCGATGCTTTGGCGATACCTCTTCAAGGCATTGATCTATAAAGAAGAATGTTATCTCATTGTGTGTCTCTGAAACCGGAAACACGCACTGGATCAAGGGCCCTGCCGCCGACGAGATGCTATCGGCGGGATGTGTATGACCCTGACCTGACCAGTGGTCACGCATCCTTGAAAAGCGTCTGGAGCCAGCTTCCGCGATGATGGTCGGGATGAAGCGCAGATACGTTGTCCTGGGTGCGGCGGTTGGCACCCTATACGCCTTCGGGACTGGTGGAGCGAGCGCCGAGACGGTGTCGCCGCCGGTCGTGACGCCGCATACGCGCGCGCAGTTGGTGGCGCTGGGCCGGCTCGACGATGGGCGCGTGTCGCTCGGGCTGCGGATGGCCGTGAAGCCGGGCTGGCATACCTACTGGCGCAATCCCGGCGATTCCGGCGAGCCGCCGACCTTGAAGCTGTCGACGCCCGACGGCGCCGGCATCGCGCTGGTCGGCTGGCCGGCACCGGAGCGCATCGATATCGGCGGCATCGTCAGCTACGGCCACCACGACGAGGTTATGTTCGTCGCCAACGCGGCCCTGCCGGCTGGGGCCACACGCGTCCAGGCCGAGGCGACCTGGCTGGTCTGCGAGAAGGTCTGCGTGCCGGAGGCTGGCAAGTTCACGCTCGATCTGGCGGCAGGCGGACCGCCCAGCGCCGCGACCCTGGCGCTGAAGCCCGTACCATCGCCTTCGGTCGAGGCGACCCTGACGCGCGCCGGCGACAGGCTGCGGCTGACCATCGACGTCGCCAGGCTGGGCGGCGCACCGATCGCGGCTTATTTCTTCCCCTACCCGAGTGACGTCGTCGACCATTCGGCGAAGCAAGCCTTCCACGTCGAGGGCGGATCCCTGGCCTTGGATCTCGCGCCGTTCGACGCGCGCGGCCGCACGCCAAGCGAGTTGCCCGGCCTGCTGGAGATCGAAATCGCCGCCGATGGCGGGCGAAAGACACGGCGTTTCGACGTGCTGGCCCGTAAAGCGGGTCCAAGCTAGCGTCGTGTCCACAGGCGTTGTCTGCCCATTCCGCAACAGGAGCTTCGCATGACGTCCACACCGATCCTCACCCGCCGTGCCTCGTTGGTCCTCGCCGGTGGCGCGTTGCTCGTGCCGTCCGCCTTGTCGGCCAAGCCGGTCATCGCCCAGCAGGCGCCGGCCTTCACCGGCATGGGCACCGATGGCAAGAAGCACGCGCTGGCGGATTACAAGGGCAAGACTGTCGTGCTGGAGTGGACGAACCACGAGTGCCCCTTTGTCGCCAAGCACTACCGCTCGGCCAACATGCAGGCGATCCAAAAGGACGTGGTGAAGGCCGGCGGCGTGTGGCTCTCCATCATTTCCTCGGAGCCGGGCTCGCAGGGCTTCGTCAGCGCCGCCAAGGCCAACGAGCTGACCAAGAGCCGCGACGCGTCGCCCAGCGCCGTGATCCTCGACCCCGACGGAATCATCGGCCGCGCCTACGACGCGCGTGTGACGCCGCACATGTTCATCATCGATGCCAAGGGCGCGCTGGTCTACATGGGCGGCATCGACAGCATCCGCTCGACCAGCGTCGACGACGTGCCCAAGGCCAAGCCCTATGTGCGCGACGCGCTGACGGAGCTGGCGGCCGGCAAGCCGATCACGACGCCGTCAACCAGCGCCTATGGCTGCACCATCAAGTACAAGCCCACGGCGTAGTCCGGCCGCGCCGTGCCGCATGACGGGATCGTCGGTCCGCATCACCATCACGACGACGCGGACCACGATCACCACTACCATCGTCACCACGGCCATCACCACCCGACGCGCCGCGCGCTGATCGGCGCCGCCGCGTCGGGTCTCCTGGTTGGCTTGTCGCCGCGCGACAGTCGGGCGCAGCTCGTCGAGCGCATGACCCGTACGGCGCAGGCGCTGATCGCGGCGGCCGACGAGCGCCAGCGCCGCGCGCTGGTGCTGCCGTTCCACGCCCAGCGCGAGGATTGGCACTACATCCCGCGCCGCCGTGCCGGCCTGCCGTTCGGCGGCATGAGCACCTCGGTCAGCGCCGCGACGATGGCGTTGCTGCACGCCGGTCTGGGCGACACCGGCATGCGGCGCGTCGAAGGCACGCGCCGGCTCGAAGCGATCCTGCGCGAGCGCGAGGGCGCGTGGCGCGATCCCGACAACTACGCCGTCGCGATCTACGGCACGCCGGGCACGGTGCCCTGGGGCTGGCGCATCGAAGGCCACCATCTGTCGCTGCACTTCACGGTGCTCGGCCCCGATCGAGTGGCGGTGACGCCGGCCTTCTGGGGCGCCAATCCGGCGCGCGCCAGCGATGGCTTCCGGCTGATGGGCGCGGTCGAGGATGCCGGCCGCGGCTTGATCCGCGCGCTGCCCGAGGCCTTGCGGCGCGAGGCGACGATCGCTGAGCGCGCCTTCGGCGACATCGTCGCCGGTCCGGGCCGCGAGCAGGAGATCGGTGCGCCGCGCGGCGTAGCGCTCGCGCGCATGAGCGCCGCGGATCGCGACAGCGCGATGCGCATCGCCGCGGGCTTCCTCGAGGCGCTGTCGCCCGAGATCGCGGCGCTGCAGACGCGCCGGCTGCGTGAAGGCGGCGTCGATCAGCTCCGCTTCGCCTGGGCGGGGTCGACTGGCGACGGTCAGCCCTACTATTTCCGTCTGCACGGGCCGGTGACCTTGATCGAGCTCGACAACACCCAGAACAACGCCAACCATGTCCACTCGGTGTGGCGCGACCTCGCCGCCGATTTCGGCCGCGACATGCTGGCCGATCACTACAAGCGACAGCACCGGTAGGAATCCATGTTCGAGAAGATCAAGGCGACGCTCGGCATGGGTGCCGGGGCGCCCGCCACTACCACGATCACGCCGGTCGAGGCGCATCGCCGTCAGGCCGCCGGCACGCTGCTGATCGATGTGCGCCACGCGCCGGAGCGCGCGCAAGTGGGAGCGCCTGCCGGTGCAGCGTGGATCGACTGGACCGGCGACGCCCCGGCGTTCGTCGTCGCGACCCGGTCGCTGACGGGCGGCGACACGACCAGGCCGATCGCGCTGATCTGCAGATCGGGCATCCGCTCGGGGCAGGCGCAGGCGGCGCTGCAGGACGCTGGCTATACCGACGTGGTCAACGTCGTGGGCGGCTTCGATGCCGGTCCGGAGAGCTGGCGCGCGAGCGGCCTGCCGGAGGAACGGGCCTGACGGCAGGCCGCGGCCGTATCGCTATTGGTTGAGCTTGGGCCAGTTGGCCTTGGCCCTGGCGATCATGCCGGGGATGTCGGCTTCCCAGGTGCGTTGGATGTCGGCGTTGAAGTTCATGTAGAGCTTGCCGTCGACCACCTTCCAGCCATTGACCGGATCGACGTCGAACAGCTTGCCCTGGGCCACGCCCCAGGAGCAGAAGCCGCCGAACTGCGGCGCGTATTTCTCGCGATCGGCCTTGAACATCGCGAGGTGCTGGGCGTTGGCGAAGCGCCAGGTGGCGCCGCTCCACAGATCCTCGTGCTCGGCCTTGCCCAGGGTCGGCTTGCCGACCGTCTGGTAGGCGACCACGTCGTAGCCCTTGGCGCCCAGCCCGGCGTACAGGCTGTTGTGCGTGCCGCCGGTGCGGTCGACGGCGTGCGCCGCCGCCAAAGGCAACGCCACGGCGAGCCCGGCGAGAACGGCGCGGCGGGCGAAAGTCGGAACGGTCATGTGGATCCCTCCTCGAAGCGTCGGCCGGAATAGACCGAACGATCGGTACAATACCGATCGCCGCGGTCGCCGCAACCCGATACGCTTCACATCGTCGTGGGGCCGGCGTGATGTTGACAGCCGGGCGGGCCGCCGTTTATTGGACCGGTTGGTCCAACAGTGACGGACAAGGCGATGCCGGCTCCGCTTATGCCGCGCGAAGAGGTGGTGCGCCGCCTGCTGGAAGTGTTCCGCGGCCACGGCTTCGATGGCGCCTCGCTGGCGCAGCTGTCGAAGGCCAGTGGGCTCGGGAAGTCGAGCCTCTATCACTACTTCCCAGGCGGTAAGGAGGATATGGCGCGCGCCGTGCTCGAGGAGGTCGAGCGCTGGATGGCCGCGCACGTGCTGGCGCCGCTCGCGGCGCCGGGCACGCCGGCGCGGCGTCTGGCACGCATGGTCAAGGCGCTCGACGAGCTCTACGACGGCGGTCGCGCCGCCTGCCTGTTGGGCAACATGCTGGTGGGTGACGCTCGACGCCTGTTCCGCAAACCGCTCAAGGACGCCTTCGGCGCCTGGATCGAGGCCTTGGCGTCGGTGGCGCGCGATGCCGGGATGAGCGCGACGCCGGCACGGCTGTGGGCCGAAGAGACTGTGCTGTCGATCGAGGGCGCGCTGGTGCTGGCGCGCGGGCTCGACGATCCCGAACCTTTCCGCCGCGTGCTTCGCCGTCTGCCGGGAACACTGGCGCGATCGTGAGCGGCGCTTGATCGCAATGTGAAGCGCACCGGTGCGCGGATCGGCGCAACATGCCGCCGCCAATCGATCGGAGAGCGATCATGCCATCACGGCGCAGCGTGCTGATCGGCGCGGGAATCGCGGTACTCCTGCCATGGGGCGCCGGCGCCGACCGGGCGGACCTCGCCGCGACGCTGCGCGCCGGCGGCTTCAACATCTACTTCCGCCATAGCCTGACGCTACGGCAGGGCCAGCCGGACGACGACCTCACGAGCTGCGAGCGTCAGCGCAACCTCACCGACGCCGGCCGGCAATTGGCCAGCCGCATCGGCGCGGCCTTCCGCATGCTCGCCATTCCGATCGGCGCGGTGCGCTCCAGCCCCTATTGCCGCTGTGTCGACACCGCGCGGCTGGCCTTCGGCCGCGTCGAGGTCGTGCCGTGGCTGGAAACCGATGGCGACGACTCGGGCGACCCCGAGCGCGCCAGGCTGGTGCGGCTGCGCGACGCGCTGGCGGCAGCGCCGGCGCGCGGCGTCAACGATGTCTTTGTCGCCCATGGCAATAACCTTGGCGGGCTGGCCAAGCTGCACGGCTATCCCGAGCTGCCGATCGCGGAAGCCGAGTCGGTCGTGTTCCGCCCCGGCACGTCGCCGGCCGGGGTGCTGGCACGGCGCACCGGCCCCCAGTGGATCCAGCTGGCGGGTGAATGAGCGCCGCGCGTCAGAAAACGCCGGCTTCCAATCCGGCGGCCACCGCCATGCCGAGCTCCTCGACCTGCGCGACGAAGCCGTCCTGCCACGCGCCGCGCAGCACCAGCGGCTCCTGCACGGCCTTCCAGCGCAGCCCCGTGGTGATGCTCTCGATGGCGCGGCGCGTGCCGGTGCCGTCCTGGCCGGCGCGGATGTAGCAGGCGAAGGGCAGCGCATCGGTCTTCTCGATGCAGGCGTAGTAGCTGCGGTCGAAGAAGTCCTTCAGCGCGCCGCTCATGTAGCCGAGGTTCTCGGTGGTGCCGAGGATCACCGCCTGCGCCGCCAGCACGTCCTCGGGACCGGCCGAGAGCGGCGCCTTGACCACGACTTCGACGCCGCCGATCTCGGGATGCCGTGCCCCGCGTGCGCACGCGTCACGCAACGCTTCGGTGTTGGGCGAGGGCGCGTGCGCGACGATCAGCAGGCGCTTCACGCCGGACGCGGGCGAATGTCGGCGGCGACCTTCATGTCGATCTCGAAGACGTCGTCGAAGAACGTCCCCGGCTTCGGCGTGAAGAAGCGGCCTTCGACCCGCTTGTCCGTGATGGTCACGCCTTCCGCCTGGATGCTGGAGCCCGACACCGACACCGGTGAGCGCTTGAGCCCGGGATGGCCGACCTCGGTGCCGATCAGCTTCCCGTCCGGTATGGTCAGCGAGAACTGCAGCGCGGCACCGAATTTCTTGAAGCCGGCGTCGAACCAGGGCTTCTTCGACGCACTGTGATCCTTCTCGGTCACCACGATGACGATCGTGTCCTTGCCGCTGAACTTGTCGCGCGGCCAGGCGCTGATGAAGCCCAGCTGGACCTCCTTGCCGTTGCCGGCGTAGCGGCCGGAGACAGTTTCGGCGGCATGGACACCGCGACTGACGACAATCAGGCCGATCCCACCGAGGACGAGGGCGCGGCGTGGAAGTGCGAGCTTGTTCATGGCGTCTCCTGGTGTCTGAGTCATCGAATTATCCGATCCTATCGCTCGCGCACGGCGAGCGACAATCGAAAGACTGCGACCTTGCGATTGTCGGGACCTGACAAGACGGCCGCCGAGCTCAGCCCTGTCGAAGATAGACCCATGCGAGGAGGCCTGAGGCAGTCTTGATCTCTGAACGGCGATAGTTGGGCGGTTCGTGCGCGTCAGCCGCCGCGAGATCGGCGTCCGTCACGCCGAACACCATGCCGTCTACGCGATCATCCGAAATGCCTGACGGCCGCACGAATGGTTGTCGACAAAAGCCGAGGAGGGCATCCGGCTTGCCGACAAGCCGGCGGCCGAAGACCCTCTCCTGGACCGCCGCTTCCTGGAAGTCTCCACAGGCGAACAGGTATTGTTTAGTGCTGCTCATGTTACGCGCCTCGGCCTGGCTAAATCGTCAGCCGATAGAACGCCGCAGCGTTCTTCCAGAAGAAACGCGCCTGATTTTCGGCGGAGAAATCGTCGATCATTCGTCGCACGGCGCGGACCAGCGTATCATAGTCGACGCGCAGGCCGGCGACCGGGAAGTTGGTCGCGAAGACGCAGCGCTCGATGCCGAAGATGGCGATGGCGTCGCGCACGATTCGGCGGTTCGACGCGTAGTCCCAGGGCTGGTCGCGCAGGCCGAACTCCGAGACCTTGAGATGCACGTTGGGGCAGCGCGCGATCGCTTCCATCGCCCTGCGCCACGTCGCCAGGCCATCCTCGCTGCGGTCCCAGGGGAAGCCGGTGTGGTTGAGGATGATCGGCGTTCTCGGAAACTGCCGGGCGACGCCGGCCGCCTCCACGAGATGCCACATCGGCACACGCAGATCCCAGGACAGGCCGTACTTCTCCAGCAGAGCAAAGCCCTTCAGCCACGCCGGGTCTTGCATCGTGCCCGCGACGCGATCGGGCCGCGTATCCGGCGTCAGCGATGTGATCGGCTTGGAGCGGATGCCGCGCACCATCGGGAAGCTCGCCTGCCGGGCGATGATCTCCTCGGCGTTGGGCGTATGGAACCACGCATGCGCGACGATGGCGCCGGGCAGGCGGTCGCTGGTGTTGGCGATGTCGATCAGCCACCGCGTCTCGCCTACCTGGTCGTCGCGATCCCACTCGGCCTCGCAATGCACGGTCATCAGCACGTTGTGCTTCGCCGCGTCACGCCGGTAGTCATCCGGCAGGTAGTCGCGCTTCAGCGGGCTGTAGTCGCCGAGGAAGAAGTGCGGCTCGACGGGACCGCGCAGCCAGGGCAGGCGACCGCGCTTGAGGTCCCAGAGATGATGATGCGCATCGATCAGCGTGACCGCCGACGGATCGTCGTTCCAGTGGCCGTGGATGGTTTTCATCTGGTATGCCGTCGCCCTGAGCGGGGCGCAGCGTAGTCGAAGGGCCTTGCCTCAACAAACACGTCGGTGCTGTCGAGCAAAGGTCCTTCGACTTCGCTCAGGACGACGGAGGCGGCGTCAGAGAACGCCCAGCATCCTGCCGACCAGCGGATGCCGCACGACGTCGGCCTGCGTCAGGCGCACGACGGCGACATCGTCGACCGCCTCGAGGCGGCGGGCGATGTCGCTGAGGCCGGAGAGTTCGGGCAGCAGGTCGGTCTGGTCGGGATCGCCGGTCAGCACCATGGTCGAGTGCCAGCCCAGCCGTGTCAGCAGCATCTTGAGCTGGCCGTAGGTGCAGTTCTGCGCCTCGTCGATCAGCACGAAGGCGTTGTTGAGCGTCCTGCCGCGCATGAAGGCCACGGGCGCGATCTGGATCGTGCCGTCGTCGAGCGCCGACCGCAGGCGCTTGGGCCCCATGCGGTCGTTGAGCGCGTCGTAGAGCGGGCGCAGATAGGGATCGAGCTTCTCGCGCATGTTGCCGGGCAGGTAGCCGAGGTTCTCGCCGGCTTCGACGGCGGGGCGCGACAGCACGATGCGCGCGATACGGCCCGCCTCCAGCGCCTCGACCGCCGCGGTGATCGCCAGATAGGTCTTGCCGGTGCCGGCCGGCCCCAGCGCCAGGGTCAGCGCCTGCTTGCCGATGGCCTCCATCAGCAGGCGTTGGTTGTCGCTGCGCGGGCGGACTTTTCGCAGGTAGCTCTGGTCGCGGTTGGCATCGTTGGCCGCCCCCTGTCGGTCGGCATCGAACACCAGCGTGTGGATGCGGGCGGTTTCGACGGTCTCGGTGCGGGCACGACGGGTGGCACGCTTGGCCATGGTCTACTCCGGGAGCGACAGGGAGACGAAAGCCCGCCCGAACGCAAAAACGCCCCCGCGAGCGGAGGCGTTGGCGATCAGACGGACAGGGAAAAACGAAGGTGGGTCAGAGACTGGGGTGAGGCCGATCCCCGATCCGGCCCGACTTGGCGGCCGCTCGTTGCTCGGTGCCTGTACCCATACAAGGACCCTGAGGGGAATCCGGGCCTCCTTCGTTACGGACAAACCCTAACATCGCCCCTGCAACGAATCACTGATTTTGTGGTCGGTTACAGAAAATTCGCACAAGTCCTTGAATTTAGGACCGAAACGGTCCTTATTACGCGCGCCCCGAGAGATGCGACATAAGCCCGGGATCGGTCCCCAGGCGGCCATCGACCTTGGCCAGCGCGCGGCCCCATTTGCCATTGAGGTCGCCGCCGAACACCAGATCGAGATCGGTCGGCACGACCAGCCAGGCGTTGTCGACCAGTTCGCGGTCGAGCTGGCCCGGCCCCCAGCCGCTATGGCCCAGGGTCAGCAGCGCCTGTTTCGGGCCGGTGCCGGCCGACATGTCGCGCATGATGTCGAGCGAGCCGGTGATGCCCATCTGACCGTCGGCCAGACTCAGGGTCTCCTCGCGCTTGTAGTCGCCCGTGTGCAGCACGAAGCCGCGCTGCATCTCGACCGGGCCGCCCAGGATCACCGGCCGGGCCTCGGCGCCGGGCGCCACCGGGATCTCAAGCTGTTTGTATAGGTCGGCCTCGGTCATGTCCTCGACCGTGCGGTTGACGACGAGGCCCAGCGCGCCATCGGCGTCGTGCCGGCACATATAGATCACGGTGCGGCGGAAGCGTTCGTCGGGCATGGCCGGCGTGGCCACCAGCAGGTAGCCGGTGATGTAGCCGGAGCCGGAGGGGCCCGAGCCCGAGGAGGTCGTCTGGGTGGACATGGCGCTATGCTCCCGCCATCGCATCGCGATCGTACGCGGAACCGTGCGGCCGGACGGCGCGACACGCGCTTGTGACTGCCCGCGAGCGCCTGAAACGCGTATCCGGACACTGGTCGGTTTACCCCGACCGCTCAGCTATTATATCGGAAGACGATGCGCCTTCGCCAAGACATAGCCATGGCTATCCCCGTGAAATCTGCCTTGTCCCCACCTACGCGGGGAAAAGCGAAGATCGCGATCCTCGCCTTCATCCTGCTGCTTTCGGCCTTGGGCCTCGCCGTACCCGCCCAGGCCGCCGGCTCGGATTGGGTGAAGACCGAGCAGACCGAACTGCGGCTGGTCTCGGCGGTCGACGCGGTGGGTGATTCGCGCACCATCACGCTGGGCCTGCATTTCCGCATGAAGCCGGGCTGGAAGATCTACTGGCGCTCGCCCGGCGATGCCGGCTTCCCGCCCACCATCGACTGGAAGGGCTCGACCAACCTGGCGGGCGCGACGTTGCTATGGCCCGCGCCGTACCGCTTCGACGTCTCCGGGCTCACCACCATGGGCTACAAGGGCGAGGTCGTCCTGCCGCTCAGCGCCACGCTCTCGAAGGCCGGTGACGCGCTGTCGCTGCGCGCTTCGATCGACTACCTGACCTGCGACGACGTCTGCATTCCCTACACGGCCAACCTGAAGCTCGACCTGCCGGCGGGCGCCGGCGCGCCGGCGCCAGAAGCGGCGATGATCGGCGTCTTCCTCGCGCGCCAGCCCGGAGCAGCAGGCGTGACGATCGAGCGCGCCAGCCTGCGCGACGTGCCGAAGAAGGACGGCAAGCCGGGCGAGACGGTGATCGAGATCAGCGTCAGCGCGCGCGGCGATCGCGCCTTCGTGAAGCCCGACATCGTCGCCGAGCACGCGAGCATCGCCGTCTCCGAGCCGCCGCGAGTCAAGCTCGAGGACGGCGGCAGGCGCGCGCTCTTCACCTTCACGCTTGCCGGCGACAAGCTCACCGCGGCGAAGCTCGCGGGCCAGAAGGTCACGTTCACCGTGCTCGACGAGCCGCTTGCGGTCGAGACCGAGGCGACGCCTGTCGTGGGCGCGCCGCCGACGCAGGCGTCCGGCGTCGGCGAGTTGATGGCGATGCTGCTGGTGGCGCTGCTCGGCGGCCTGATCCTCAACATCATGCCCTGCGTGCTGCCGGTGCTGTCGCTGAAGGTGATCGGCGCGGTCGGCTATGGCGGCCAGGCCTCCTCGCGCGTGCGCGCCGGCTTCCTCGCCTCGTCGGCCGGCATCGTCGCCTCGTTCCTGGTGCTGGCCGGCGGCGCCATCGCGCTCAAGAGCGCCGGCGCCACCGTGGGCTGGGGCATCCAGTTCCAGCAGCCGGTGTTCCTCGCCTTCATCATCGCCGTGGTACTGCTCTTCGCGCTCAACCTCGCCGGGCTGTTCGAGATCGCGTTGCCGTCCTGGCTCGCCGGCGCGGCGGTGGCGGGCGAGCAGCGCGCCGCGCGCTCCGAGCTCGCCGGCCACTTCGCGTCGGGTGCCTTCGCCGCGCTGCTGGCGACGCCGTGCTCCGCACCCTTTGTCGGCACGGCGCTGACTTTCGCCCTGTCGCGCGGCGCGAGCGAAACTCTGGCGATCTTCACTGCGCTGGGCCTGGGCCTCGCCGCACCGTTCCTGCTGGTGGCGGCCTTTCCGAAGCTGGCGAGCCGCCTGCCCCGGCCGGGCGCCTGGATGCTGTGGGTCAAGCGCGTGATGGCGCTGGCGCTGTTCGCGACGGCGGTCTGGCTGTTCACCGTGCTGGCCGGCGCGGCAGGCTGGCACGCCGTCCTGGCGGTCGGCGCGATCCTGGGCGTGATGGCGCTGGCGATCGGCATGCGGCGGCGGATCGGCGGCTTCGCAGTGCCGCTGGCGATCTTCGCCGCGGCCTTGGCGATCGCCGCGCCGCTGGTCGTACAGGGACCGGCGCCGGCCGTGGCGGCGGTGGCCTCGGGCCGCTGGCAGCCGCTCGATCCGGCGCGCGATATTCAGGCGCAGATCAAGGAGCGGTTGGCCGCCGGCAAGGTGGTGATCGTCGACGTCACCGCCGATTGGTGCGTTACCTGCCAGGTGAACAAGAAGCTGGTGCTAGACACCGCCGATGTTTCGGGACGACTGGATCGCGACGGCGTGTTGGCCCTGCGCGCCGACTGGACACGGCCGTCGCCTTCGATCGCGGCCTATCTGAAGGCCAACCAGCGCTTCGGCATTCCGTTCAACATCGTCTATGGCCCAGGCGCGCCGGACGGCGTTCCGCTGCCCGAATTGTTGACCATCGACCTGGTGATGGGCGCCCTCGACAAGGCCGGCCGCAAGTAGACAAGATCGCCTCCGATCAGGGAGGCGATGGCCATGCTCAGTCGCGAGGACAACGATATCCTGACGCTCACCGGGCCGGGCACGGCGATGGGCGGCTACTTCAGGCGTTACTGGATCCCCTTCGCGCTCGCGCGCGAGCTGCCGGAGCGCGACGGCCCGCCGATCCGCGTCGAGATCCTGGGCGAGAAGCTGCTGGCCTTCCGCGACAGCGAGGGCCGCGTCGGGCTGATCGAGGGCAAGTGCTCGCACCGCGGCGCCGATCTTTACTGGGGCCGCAACGAGGATTGCGGGATCCGCTGCGTCTTCCATGGCTTCAAGTTCGACGTCGAGGGCAATTGCGTCGACATGCCGATCATGATCGAGACCGAGGCTTTGCGCGCGCGGGCGAAGATCCTCGCCTACCCCACACTCGAGCGCGGCGGCTTGCTATGGGCCTACATGGGGCCGGCCGAGCGCAAGCCGGCGCCGCCCGATCTCGAGTTCATGGTGGTTCCGGAGAACCACGCCTACGTCTCCAAGAAGCTGCAGGAGTGCAACTGGGCGCAGGCGGTCGAGGGCGCGCTCGACACCGCGCATTTCTCCTTCCTGCACAACGTCATCACCACGGATGAAGCGGAGGCCAAGGCGCTGATGCGGGGTGCCGCGATCGCGACGCAGTCGGTGGCCAACGATCGCATCCGCTGGGTGCGCGCCGATCGCATGCCCAGATTCACCATCCTGCCGCACGCCACGGGCATGACCATCGGCGCGTCGCGCAGGACGGACGACAGCGATCTGTACTGGCGTATCGCGCAGTTCCTGCTGCCCAACCACGCGCTGGTGCCGAGCTCGTTCCCCGGCGAGGTCTATCACGGGCAATGCTGGGTGCCGATCAACGACACGCATTGCTGGATCTACACCTACACCTGGCATCCTGACCGGCCGCTCACCGACGCCGAGATCGAGGGTTACAGGACGGGCCACTCGATCCATGCTGAGGTCGACGGCAAGTTCGTGCCGCTGCGCCATCGCGCCAACGAGTACCTGATCGACCGGCAGGAGCAGAAGACCAAGACCTATACCGGCATCAAGGGCGTGTCGGAGCAGGACGCCTGCATCCAGGACAGCCAGGGCTTCATCGCCGATCGCCAGCGCGAGTTGCTTGGGCCGACCGATATCGGCGTCGTGCGCTTCCGCCAGGTGATGCTGCAGGGCGCCAAGGCGCTGCGCGAGGGCCGCGAGCCGGACGCCGCCGGCCAGCCCGCCGCCTATCGCGTGCGCGGCGGCGGCTGGGTCGCGTCTGGCGACAAGGGGCTGGAAGAGGTGATGGTCGAACGATTCGGCCATCCCCGTGGACTGGTCGAATCGCCCTCGGGTCGGCAGGCGGCGGAGTAGGGCGATGCTATCCCGTCGCCTCGCGCTCACGAGCGCGCTCGCCGCCGGCGTTGTCACGTCGGCGCATGCGCAGGATTTTCCCAGCAGACCGTTGCGGCTGGTCGTGCCCTATCCGCCAGGCGGCGTCGGCGATACCTTCGCGCGCGTGCTCGGCGAGCGGCTGACGGCGCGCCTGGGTCAGCAGGTGCTGATCGACAACAAGCCCGGCGCCAGCCAGATCCTCGGCGCCCAGGCGGCGCTCGCCGCGCCAGCCGACGGCCATACGCTTTATCTCGGCAGCGTCAGCAGCCTGGCGATCAATACCTCGACGCAAAAGACGCTGCCCTACGATCCGCTGAAAAGCTTCGCGCCGGTTTCGCTGGGCTTCACCGGGCCGCTCTTCCTGATCGTCAACAACGACGTTCCGGCGAAGAACGCCGCCGAGCTGATCGCCTACGGCAAGGCCAATCCCGGCAAGCTCGGCTTCGCCTCGATCGGGCCGGGCAGTTCGCTGCATCTCGCCGGCGAGCTGTTCAAGGCGATGGCCGGCATCGACATGCTGCACGTGCCCTACAAGGGCAGCGCGCCGGCGCTCACCGATCTGTTGGCCGGCCGCGTGCAGATCATCTTCGACGCCGGCACGACCTCGATCGGCCACGCCCGCGCCGGCCGCGTCAAGGCGCTGGGCTCCTCGGGCCTGAAGCGCTTCGCCGGCACGCCCGACATACCGACCATCGCCGAGTCCGGCCTGCCCGGCTACGAGATGGAAGTCTGGTTCGGGCTGGTGACCCATGCCGGCGCGCCTCAGGCCGCCGTCACGCGCCTGTCGCAGGAGATCAACGCGATCCTGTCGGAGCCGGCGCTGGTGGCGCGGTTCCTCGAGCTGGGCGTGCAGCTTCAACCCTCGACGCCGCAGGACTTTGACACGCTGATCCGGCGCGAAATCCCCAAATGGCGTAAGGTCGCTCTGGATGACGCGAAGCTGGTACCCGAATAGCCCGGATGGACAAATTCCGCGCGCGACCCTAGGTAGGGGTTGGCCGCCCGTCATGGCGGCCGTCGTTCCGTGAGGAGACAACATCAATGGTCAAGGTCGGCGACAAGGTGCCGAGCGCGACGTTGAGGTACCTGAGCCCGGAAGGGCCCAAGGCGATCTCGACCGACGAGCTCTTCGCACCCGGCAAGAAAGTGGTGGCCTTCGCGCTTCCCGGCGCCTTCACCCCCACCTGAAGCGCCAAGCATGTGCCAGGTTTTCTGGCCAACCACGACGCGCTGAAGAGTAAGGGTATCGACACGATCGCCTGCATTTCCGTCAATGACGCCTTCGTCATGGGCGCCTGGGGCAAGGCATCCGGCACCGGCGACAAGGTGATGATGCTGGGCGACGGCAATGGCGAGTTCACCGAGCTGATGGGGCTGACGCTCGACGCGTCGCGCAACGGCATGGGCAAGCGCTCGCAGCGCTACGCCATGGTGGTCGAGGGTGGCGTGATCAAGCAGCTCAACGTCGAGGCGCCGGGCGCTTTCGACGTGTCCAGCGCCGAGGCTGTTCTCAAGGGTCTTTGATCGGGGTGGCATCGGCCTTCGCCGCCCCGATAGAATGGAGCGGTGAGGGCCGATGTTCCGCGAGGAGAGACCGATATGATCAAGGTAGGCGACCGCATTCCCAGCGCCACGCTGCGCGAGAAGACCGCCGAGGGCATCAAGCCCGTCACCACCGACGATTTGTTCAAGGGCAAGAAGGTGGCGCTGTTCGCGCTGCCCGGCGCTTTCACGCCGACCTGCTCGGCCAAGCACGTGCCGAGCTTCGTCAACAACGCCGAGGCACTGAAGGCCAAAGGCGTCAGCGACATCGTCTGCGTCTCGGTCAACGACGCCTTCGTCATGGAGGCCTGGGGCAAGGACCAGAAGGCCGATGGCAAGGTGCGCATGCTGGCCGACGGCAACGCCGAGTTCTCCGACGCGCTCGGGCTCAGCTTCGACGCCTCCGGCTTCGGCATGGGCAAGCGCTCGCAGCGCTACGCCATGGTGGTCGACGACGGCGTCGTGAAGACGCTGAACGTCGAGAAGCCCGGCGCCTTCGAGGTGTCGAGCGGCGAAGCCGTGCTGAAGGCGCTCTAGAGCGTCACGACCATGACCGATGAGCAGGGGCGGCCCGGCGACGAGCCGCCCCTGTCGTCCTTGATGGACCGTATCGCCAGCTTGCCGTGCTGGCGCGGGCGCGTCGATATCGCGCCGCTGGCCGGCGGCATGACCAACCGCAATTTCCTGGTGACGGATAGCGGTCGCCGCTTCGTCGTCCGCCTGGGCGAGGATATCCCGGTGCACGGCGTACTGCGCTTCAACGAGCTCGCCGCCTCGCGCGCGGCGCACGCGGCCGGCCTGTCGCCGGAGGTGGTCCATGCCGAGCCGGGCGTCACCGTGCTCGACCACATCGAGGCGCGCACGCTGACGCCAGAGGACATCCGCGATCCCGCGCGCCTGGCGCCGATCGTCGATCTGATTCGCCGCTGTCATCGCGATATCCCGCGTTTCCTGCGCGGGCCGGTCCTGTCGTTCAACGTCTTCCACGTCGCGCGCGACTATCTCGCGACCCTGCGCGATGGCGGCTCACGCTACGTCGCGGAGATCGCGGACTGGGCGGATCGCGCGACCCTGCTGGAGTCGGTCGTCGGCCCGATCGATCTGGTGTTCGGCCACAACGATCTGCTGGCCTCGAACCTGCTCGACGACGGCAGGCGGCTGTGGCTGATCGACTGGGATTACGCCGGCTTCAACACGCCGCTGTTCGATCTCGGTGGTCTCGCGTCAAACAACGGCTTTGACAGCGCGCATGAGCGCGCGTTGCTCACGGCCTATTTCGACCGGCCGCCCGACGGCGTGCTGAGCAGTCGCTATGAAGCGATGAAGTGCGCCTCGCTGATGCGCGAGACGCTCTGGAGCATGGTCTCGGAGCTGACGTCGAAGGTCAGTGGCGTCGATTTCGCCGCTTACACCCGCGAGAACCGCGCCCGCTTCGAGGCGGCGTGGGCCGTGTTCGGCAAGTGACTCCTTCTCCCCGCGAAGGCGGGGAGAAGGCCTACGAATCCGACAGCTTCGCCAGCTCGCGCAGGCGCTTGACCTCGGCGCGCGCCATGGCGTCGACGCGTTCGTTCTCGGGGTGGCCGGCGTGGCCCTTGACCCACAGCCATTCGACGCGATGCGGCGCCATGGCGGTCTCCAGGCGCTTCCACAGATCGTCGTTCTTCACCGGCTTCTTGTCGGCGGTCTTCCAGCCGTTGCGTTTCCAGCCGTGGATCCATTTGGTGATGCCGTCCCGCAGATAGGCGCTGTCGGTGTGCAGGCGGACCGCTGTTGGACGCTTCAGCGCCTCGAGCGCCTGGATCGCGGCCATCATCTCCATGCGGTTGTTGGTGGTCGTCGCCTCGCCGCCGGCGATCTCCTTCTCGACCGTGCCCTTGCGCAGCAGCGCGCCCCAGCCCCCGGGCCCGGGATTTCCGCTGCAGGCGCCGTCGGTGAAGATGTCGACGACGCCGTCGGCGCTCACAGCCCGTACCCCGAGGCCGAGCCGACGCCGCGGTGGAAACGCAGGCGCGCGAGGTACTCCAGCGGATCCTTGCGCTTGACCATCGCGCCCGGCGGTGTGTGCAGCCAGTCATACAGACGCGTCAGCAGGAAGCGCAGCGCCGCGCCGCGAGCCAGGAGCGGCAGCGCGGCGCGCTCGGCGTCGTTCAGCGGCCGCACGCGCTGGTAACCGGCGAGCAGCGCGCGCGCCTTGGTGACGTTGAAGCTCTTGTCGGGCTCGAAACACCAGGCGTTGAGGCAGATCGCCACGTCGTAGGCCAGCAGGTCGTTGCAGGCGAAATAGAAGTCGAAGATTCCGCTGAGCTTGCCGTCGAGGAAGAAGACGTTGTCCTGGAACAGATCGGCGTGGATCACGCCCGACGGCAGATCGCGCGGCCAGTCGCGCTCGAAGAGATCGAGCTCGCCGGCGAGCTCGTCGGTGAGGCCGGCCTGTACCTCGTGCGCGTGCGCCTTGCTGCCGTCGAACAGCGGTCGCCAGCCGGCGACCGACAGCGCGTTGGGCCGACGCAGCGCGAAGCCATCGGCGGCGAGATGGAAGCGCGCCATCGCCTCGCCCACCGGCCCGCAATGCGCTGTCTCGATGCGCCTGGGCCACAGGCCCTGCAGGAAGGTGGTCATCGCCGCCGGTCGGCCAGCGAGCGTGCGCAGCGCCTGGCCGTCGCGGCCATGGATCGGCGTCGGGCAGGGGATGCCGCGCGCCGCCAAGTGATCCATCAGGCCGAGGAAGAACGGCAGATCCCTGGGGTCGACGCGCTTCTCGTAGAGCGTCAGCATGAAGGTGCCGCGCTCGGTGGTCAGCACATAGTTCGAGTTCTCGACGCCCTCGGCGATACCCTTCAACGAGGTCGCGTGACCGATGTCGTACTGCGCGAGGAAGGCATCCATGTCCTCGTCGGAAACTTCCGTATAGACCGCCATCAAGCCACCAGCGCGCGCGGCAGCTTGAAGACCACACTTTCCTCGGTGACGCGCACGTCCTCGATCGTGAGGTCGAAACGCTCACGGCAGGCGGTGATCAGCTCGTCGACCAGAAGCTCTGGCGCCGAGGCGCCGGCAGTGATGCCCAGGCGCGACACGCCCTCGAGCCAGGTCCAGTCGAGATCGGCGGCGCGGCGGACCAGGGTGGCCTTGGGGCAGCCATAGGATTTCGCCACCTCGACCAGGCGCATGGAGTTCGAGGAGTTGGGGGCGCCGATCACCACCAGCGCCTCGCAGCGCTGAGCGATCGCCTTCACCGCCGCCTGGCGGTTGGTGGTGGCGTAGCAGATGTCCTCGACCTTCGGCCCGTGCATCGCGGGGAAACGCCGCTGCAGGATGGCGACGATGCCGGCGGTATCGTCGACCGACAGCGTGGTCTGGGTGGCGAAGGCGAGGTTGTCGGGGTCGCCCACCTCCACCGTCTCGGCCTGGGCGGCGTCCTCGACCAGGATCACCGCACCCTCGGGCAGCTGGCCCATGGTGCCGATCACCTCGGGATGACCGCGATGGCCGATCAGCAGGATGGTGCGTCCGGCGGCGTGGTGGCGTTCGGCCTCGCGATGCACCTTGGAGACCAGCGGGCAGGTGGCGTCGACATAGAGCAGGGTGCGGCGTTGCGCCTCGGCCGGCACGGACTTGGGCACGCCATGGGCACTGAACACCACCGGGCGGTCGTCGGGCACGGCGTCGAGCTCCTCGACGAAGATCGCGCCCTTGGCCTCGAGAGTCTCGACGACGAAGCGGTTGTGCACGATCTCGTGGCGCACATAGACCGGCCGGCCGTACTTCTCCAGCGCGCGCTCGACGATCTGGATGGCGCGGTCGACGCCGGCGCAGAAGCCGCGCGGGCTGGCCAGCAGCAGGGTGAGCCGGGGCCGCTGTGCGGGAGGAGAGGGCTGGACGACGTTCATGTGCGATCCCTAGGATCGCACCTATGGCGCAGCCCGCATGATCCTGTCAAAGCGCCCTCTGAAGAAGGAAGAGATCCATGACCAGCCCTGTAGCAGCCGGCAAGGCGCCGATCAAAGTCAGCCTCGAAGCGGGCAAGGATTACTGGTGGTGCACCTGCGGGCGCTCGGCCAAGCAGCCGTTCTGCGACGGCGCGCACAAGGCTGTCGGCATGGCGCCGCTGAAGTACACGGCGCAGAAGGACGGCGACCACTGGCTCTGCGCCTGCAAGGCGACGAAGAATTCTCCCCTGTGCGACGGTACCCACAAGACGCTATGAGGGCGCCGTCCCTCGATCGGTTTCGGTGATGTTCATGGTCCTGCGTCTTCTTCTGCCGGCGGCGCTACTGGCCGCGCTGGCGGCCTGCGGGCCGTCCGCCTCCGAGCGCGTCACCGCGGCGCAGCTTTGCCCCAAGGCGCTGCGCGTCCAGGACGCCTCGACCTTGACCCGCTTCCAGCCCGGCCGCGGTCGCGACGCCACCGATTCCCTCGTGCAGGCGACGATGAGCGACATCGTCGTCGCCTGCTCGGCGCGGCGCGACCGCGTCGAGGTCGACATCGTCTTGGAGATCCGGGTGGCGGAAGGCCCCGCGCTGGCGCGCACCGCGCCTGACCGCAGGGTGGCGCTGGAGTACTTCGTCGCCATCGTCGATCCGCAGCGCCAAATCCTGACGCGCCGCACCTTCAACGCCGATTTCCAGTTCACCGGCAATCGCACCAAGCTGCAGAGCAAGGAAGAGCTGAGCCAGCGCATCCCGCTCGCCGAGCCCAACACCGGCGGCGCCTATCAGATCGCCGTGGGTTTCGTCATGACGCCGGACGAGGTCGAGTTCAACCGCCGCGGCAATCGCTGATAAGCGGCCTCAGGATTTCGGGCCGGCGAGCACCGCCCAGGCCGACTCTGTGAACAGCGGCGCGTGGTCCATGAGCGGCCCGTTGATGCGGCCGTAGACCTTGAACACCGCCGCCTGCAGCACGATGCCGACCACGGCGGCGGTCATGCCGTCGAGGTCGCGCTTGGCGATCTCGCCGGCGGCCATCGACTGGGCGATCACGTCGCGGACCACGTCGACCGGATTGGGCAGATCCTCGGACAGGCTGGCGAGGAAGTGGTGCTGCGTCAGCAGATGATAGGCGAAGACGGTCCAGTCGGCGTCGGCCCACTCGCAGTAGCAGCGCACGATCGCTTCGGTCTTCTGCTTGAGCTTCTTGTGCGGCTGATGCGCCTGCAAGAGCGCGTCGGCCAGCGCCACGTGGTGGCGGGTGAACAGATCGAGGGCCAGCGCGTCCTTGGATGGGAAATAGCGGTAGATCGTACCTTCGGCGACCGACGCCGCCATAGCGATCTCACGCGTCGTGGTCTCGGCCACACCGCGCGCCATGAACAGGGTCAACGCCGCGCGCTCAACGCGCCGCTTGGTGTCGTCTGCCTTCCCCATTGCGGTTATTGTACTTCCACCCGCCCTTGCTGGAAAGGTGAAACTCGCTCACGCTATCTACATATAGAGTTTCTAGCACGCCGTATGCACAATATGTGGTTACTGAATGATTCTTGATAGCGTTACTCTCATGCAAAAGCGATTGATCGCCCATTCCGTTCAACTGCACGAGAAACGACCACACGCTATGCAGCTACGCGGCGCCCGCTCGTCAATTTGGCACAGGTGGCGGAAGCGCGCCGGGCTGGGTGCGTCGTAGGGCGACTATGTCGTCATCACCGAAGGTGAGGGCAAGCCACCAGTGTGGCGCAACGATTCGCAGGTCTTTCGTTGGGACGCATAAGCGATAACGCGCTCTGATGTTCCGGACACGCAAGGATCGGGATGACGACGACGGTGAAGATGCTGTCGCTTCCTCTGAGCACAACACCAGCCAGATCCCCATCCCGGCTCCCATCAGCACGATCAGCGTCGGCAATGTCGTGAAGTGCGCGTACATGAATGAGAAGGTGAAGAAAAACACCGCGAAGTCGGCATGGCGGCTCTTGATTGCGCCGCCAACGCCGGCCATCGCTGCGACCACGCCAAACAATAGTGCCCGGCAGTTTGAATCGTTTCGCTTCCACATGATGATCTCCGAGTTAAACACCGCTCATGATAATATGAACGGTGTTCAATAAATCTTCGAGCTGCTTTTCCACCGATCCGCCACGACACGCGACGTTGCCCCGCTCCGGACCCATCGCTATGGTGCGCGCGCCAGATGATCCCCATGGGAGAGAGCGTGTCCGTTTCGGCGGAGGCGCCGCCGAAGGAGCAACCGCCCCGGAAACTCTCAGGCATCAAGGACCGTGGGGGGATGGCGCTCTGGAAAGCGGCCGCGTGCGCGAGAAGCGTGGGGCGGCCCACCGACGAGGTAAGTCGGCGGCGCGAGTCCACGCGCACCGGCCAATCTTTCAGGTCACCGGACAGAGGGGGCGCGGGCGATGCCATCGGGCGTCGTCATGCGCCGATTCTGTAGAGGTGACCGGTGACCGACGCCCCCTCGTCTGCCCCGCTTCAGCGTACGCCGCTATACGATCTGCACCGCGAGCTCGGCGGCAAGATGGTGCCCTTCGCCGGCTACGAGATGCCGGTGCAGTATCCGATGGGCGTGCTCGGCGAGCACCTGCATACGCGCGGCGCCTGCGGCCTGTTCGACGTCTCGCATATGGGCCAGATCCGGCTGACCGCGAAACCGGGCCAGGATCTCGTGGGCGCGCTGGAGTCGCTGGTGCCCGGCGACATCCGTGGCCTGAAGCCCGGCCAGATGCGCTACACGCAGCTGACCAACGATCAAGGCGGCATCCTCGACGACCTGATGGTGACCAGCACCGGCGATCACCTGCTGCTGGTGGTCAACGCCGCGTGCAAGCACGAGGACCTCGCGCATATCCGTAAGGGCATCGAGAATCGCGTCGAGATCGAGCCGATGTTCGCGCGCGGCCTGTTGGCGTTGCAGGGGCCCAGGGCGGTCGATGTGCTGAGCCGCTACGCGGCGCAGGCGCGCGCGATGGTGTTCATGACCGGCGCCTTCCTGCGCATCGACGGCGTCGAGTGCTACGTCACGCGCTCCGGCTATACCGGCTGCGACGGCTACGAGATCGCTACGCCGGCCAGTTCGGCGACGCATGTCGCGCGCCTCTTGCTGTCCAACGCCGAGGTCAAGCCGATCGGGCTGGGCGCGCGCGACTCGCTGCGCCTGGAGGCCGGCCTCTGCCTCTACGGCCATGACATCGACACCACGACCACGCCGATCGAGGCCGGGCTGCTGTGGAGCGTCGGCAAGGAGCGCCGCGCGCAGGGCGGCTTTCCCGGCGCCGCGGTGGTCCAGAAGCAGATCGCCGAGGGCGCGCCGCGTCGGCGCGTCGGGCTCAAGCCCGAGGGCCGCACCATCGCGCGCGAAGGCGCGGAGATCGTCGACGGCGCCGGCAAGGTGGTCGGCAAGGTGACGTCGGGCGGCTTCGGGCCGTCGCTCAATGGACCGATGGCCATGGGCTATGTCGAACGCGCGCACGCCGCCAACGGCACGAAGCTTGCGCTTGTCGTGCGCGGCAAGCCGGCCGCGGCCGAGGTGGTACCGATGCCGTTCGTCAAACACACCTATTTCCGCGGCTAAGGGGAGAGCGACAGTGCTGAAATTCTCGAAAGAGCACGAGTGGGTGCGCGTCGAAGGCGATATCGGCACGGTCGGCATCACCGACTACGCCCAGCAGCAATTGGGCGACGTCGTGTTCGTCGAAGTGCCGGAGGTCGGCCGTGTGGTCGAGAAGGGCGGCGAGATCGCGGTGGTCGAATCGGTGAAGGCGGCCTCGGACATCTACGCGCCGGTTGGCGGCACGGTCGTCGAGGCCAATGCGGCGCTCTCGGACTCGCCCGGCGACGTCAACGCCGATCCGATGGGCAAGGCCTGGTTCTTCAAGCTGAAGATCGCCAACAAAGGCGAGCTCGGCGAGCTGATGGACGAGGCGGGCTACGCCAACTACGTGAAAGGCCTCGAGTAACGATGCGCTACCTCCCCCTCACCGACGCCGACCGGAGCGAGATGCTCTCGGTCATTGGCGTGCGCTCGGTCGACGAGCTGTTCCGCGACGTGCCGGAAGCGGCGCGCCTGAAGGGCAAGATCGACGGCCTCGCCGACCACATGGGCGAGCTCGAGGTCGATCGTGCGCTGTCGGCGATGGCGGCCAAGAACCGCGCCGCCGGCGCCGGGCCGTTCTTCGTCGGCGCCGGCGCCTACAAGCACCATGTGCCCTCGAGCGTCGATCACCTGATCCAGCGCGGCGAGTTCCTCACGTCGTACACGCCGTACCAGCCCGAGATCACCCAGGGCACGTTGCAATACCTGTTCGAGTTCCAGACGCAGATCGCGCTGCTCACCGGCATGGATGTCGCCAACGCCTCGATGTACGACGCCAGCACCGGCGCCGCCGAGGCCGTGCTGATGGCCAATCGCGTTACCCGTCGCGCCAAAGCCATTCTCTCTGGCGGCCTGCACCCGCAGTACCGCGCCGTGATCGAGACCACCGCGCGCTGGCAGGGCTTCACGGCCGTGGGCGCCGCACCCGACGCCACTGGCATCGAGGACCTCGCGGCGCAGGTCGACAAGGACACGTCCTGCGTCGTGGTGCAGAACCCCAGCGTGTTCGGCCACGTACGCGACCTCTCGCCACTGGCCAAGGCCTGCCACGACGCGGGCGCGTTGCTGATCGTCGTCGTCACCGAGATCGTGTCGCTCGGCCTGCTGACGCCGCCGGGCGAGATGGGCGCGGACATCGTCGTGGCGGAAGGCCAGTCGCTGGGCGTCGGCCTGAATTTCGGCGGCCCCTATGTCGGGCTGTTCGCCACGCGCGACAAGTTCGTGCGGCAGATGCCGGGCAGGCTGGTCGGCGAGACCGTCGACGCCGATGGCCAGCGCGGCTTTGTGCTGACGCTGTCGACGCGCGAGCAGCACATCAGGCGTGAGAAGGCGACCAGCAACATCTGCACCAACTCCGGTTTGTGCGCGCTGGCCTTCACCATCCATCTCACCCTGCTGGGCGAGGCCGGCTTCACGCGGCTGGCCGCGCTGAACCACACCACCGCCGTGAAGACCGCCGACGCGCTGGCGCAGGTCAAGGGCGTGAGCGTGCTCAACAGCGCCTTCTTCAACGAGTTCACGGTGAGGCTGCCCAAGCCCGCGGCGCCCGTCGTCGAGCGGCTCGCGGCCAAGGGTGTGCTGGGCGGCGTGCCGGTGTCGCGCCTGATTCCCGACGATCCGGCCGTCGCCGACCTGTTGCTGGTCGCGGCCACCGAGACGGTGACCGACGCCGATATCGCTGCATTCGCCCGCGCGCTCCAGGAGGTGCTGTGATGGTCCAGTCGCTCGATCGCTCCCAGGGCCGCAGCGGCGCGCTGTCCGCGTCAGGCACCACCGCGCCGACCTTCACCGGCAACCGCGCGCTGCAGCTCGAGGAGAAGCTGATCTTCGAGATGGGCCAACCCGGCCGCTGCGGTGTCGACCTGCCGGAGCCACCCAAGGTCGCCGATCGTCTCAACGGCCTGCGCCGGCGCGGCGCGATCGGCTTGCCTGGCCTCGCCGAGCCGCAGGTGGTGCAGCACTACACGCGCCTGTCGCAGAAGAACTACGCCATCGACATGGGCCTCTATCCGCTGGGCTCGTGCACCATGAAGCACAACCCCCGGCTTAACGAGAAGATCGCGCGTCTGCCCGGCTTCGCCGATGTCCACCCGCTGCAGCCGCAATCGACCGTGCAGGGCGCCTTCGAGCTGATCGACGAGCTGGCGCGCTGGCTCAAGACGTTGACCGGCATGCCGGCGGTGGCGATGTCGCCGGCGGCCGGCGCGCATGGCGAGATGTGCGGCATGATGGCGATCGCCGCCGCGTTGCACGCGCGGGGCGAAAGCCAGCGCAAGACCGTGCTGGTGCCCGAGTCGGCGCACGGCACCAACCCCGCCACCGCCGCGGCGTTGGGTTTTGTCGTGAAGCCGATCCCGGCCACCGACGACGGCCATGTCGATGTCGCGGCGCTCAAGGCGGCGCTGGGTCCCGATGTCGCCGCCATCATGCTCACCAACCCCAATACCTGCGGGCTGTTCGAGCGTGACATCCGCGACGTCGCCGACGCGGTACACGCGGTGGGCGCCTATTTCTACTGCGACGGCGCCAACTACAACGCCATCGTCGGCCGTGTGCGGCCGGGCGATCTCGGCGTCGACTGCATGCACATCAACCTGCACAAGACCTTCTCGACGCCGCATGGCGGCGGCGGGCCAGGCTCGGGGCCCGTCGTGCTGTCGGATCGACTCGCCGCTTACGCGCCGCGGCCCTGGATCGTGCGCGACGCCCAAGGCTGGCGCGCGGCCGAGGAGGGCGCGTCCGTCGACGGCCAGCCGCTGGGCCGCCTGAAAGCGTTCCACGGCCAGATGGGTATGTTCACCCGCGCGCTGGCCTACATGATGAGCCACGGCTCGGACGGCCTGAAGCAGGTCGCCGAGGACGCGGTGCTCAGCGCCAACTACGTCATGGCGCGGCTCAGCGTTGAGATGACGCCGGCCTTCGGCGGCCCCTGCATGCACGAGGCGCTGTTCGACGACAGCTTTCTCAAGGACACCGGTGTGAGCACGCTCGACTTCGCGAAGGCGATGATCGACGAGGGCTTCCACCCGATGACCATGTACTTCCCGCTGGTCGTGCATGGCGCGCTCTTGATCGAGCCGACCGAGACGCAGCCCAAGGAGTCGCTCGACCAGTTCTGCGACGCGCTGTTGCATCTCGCGCGCAAGGCCAAGACCGGCACCGCGGTCGAGGAATTCCGCGCCGCGCCGACGATGGCGCCGCGCCGCCGTCTCGACGAGACGCTCGCGGCGCGCAAGCCGGTGCTACGCTGGAAGCCCAGCAACAACCCGCCGACCGACGCGCCGACACGCCAGGCGGCGGAGTAGGCAAGTGCCTTCCCCCGCGAAGCGGAGGAAGGTAGGAGCGCTCGCCTATTACTGGCGCACACGCGGCTATGTCGTTCTGCCGCGCTTCATGGGATGGCGCGATCGCAAACGGGTACGCGCCGCCTGTGATCGCGCGGAGCGGGCGTGGCGTGCGCGACTGCCGCCACAGCGTCGCGACGGCCCGCTCAGCAACATGGCCGATCTCACCCATCCGCGTTGGTATGACGATGGCCGCGTGCCGGCGGAGATTCTACGCTTCGTCGCCGAGCCCAGCGTGCTCGACCTGATCGAAGCGATAACCGGCGGCACGCCGCTGTTCCACAACACGCAATACTTCATGGAGCAACGGGGCGCCGATTGGGATGGCGGGTGGCACCGCGACTCGCAGTTCCTCGCGCTCGATGCAGAGACAGAGCGACGACACATCGCCGAAGGCACCGGCGTGCATTTCCGCGTCGCGCTTGAGGACGATCCCTGGCTGAGGATCGTGCCGGGCTCGCATCGCCGTTGGGATACCGCGCGGGAATGGGCGATCCGACGTGACCGCGAGCCGGGCGATCCCGTCGGCGCAGTGTCGGTTCCTTTGGAAGCCGGCGACGCGATGTTGTTTAACGCATGGTCGATCCACCAGGGGCTCTATCGGCGCGAACCGGCGCGTCGCACCTTCGACGTGATCTACATGACGCGTGGCACGGCCGAGCGGGCACTGACGCCCAAGGCGTGCATGCCGAGCGCCGTACGTATGGCCTCGTTGCCGCGCGCGGCGCGCGCATTTTACGAGCGCTTCGCGCGCACCTATCGTCGCGCCTGGTCGTCCGCCTGACGTCGGCGCATCTCGAACGCGAGCCACGCTATGTGGCGTCGACGCGGTTCAAACCTTTAGCGCCGCCGCCACCTTTCGCCCCTGGTCGGTCAACGCCACCCGCAGATCGCCGTCGACGTCCTCGGTGGTGATTAGGCGCAGCTTGTGCAGGTTCTCGACCGCCGGCGGCACTGTCGCGGCCGACCCGACGATCGGCACGAGATCGCCGACGGACGCGGGTCCTTTGAGCAACGCGCCGAGGATCACGTCCTCGGCTGGTTTGGTGTTGTTGAGCAGGGCACCCGCGACCTGCGCGGCGCCGCCGGCGACACCACCCACGCCACCGACTGCGGTCAACGCCCGGGAAAGGTATCGCCGCACCGTCGCGGCCTCGACCGGAACCCACTTCACCATCGCACGCTCCGTTCAGCGTCTCTCGCCATCGGCCTGACGCCGGCGGCGGTCGATCCAGGCCGTCAGCACCATGGCGAAGAGCGCCGAGGCGCCGAAGAGATAGATGCCGTTCTGGGCGCGGAAGCGCACCAGGAAATCACCCTGCAACGACACGACGATGATCGCCACCACCAGCACGTCGAGCATCGACCATTTGCCGATGCCGACGGCGATCGAGTGCAGCGGGCCGGTGCGATGGTAAGGCGTCAGCCACAGGAAGGCGGCGACCAGCAGCTTCACCACCGGCAACGCGACCGAGAAGGCGGCGATGACGATCGCCAGCGGCCAGGACTCGGAGAACCACAGATCCTGGATGCCCGACAGCACGCTGTGCGTGGAGTCGAACAGGCGCACCTTGGTGACCTTCACCGCGGGTACAGCAAGGCCAAGCGCGAGGCAGATCGCCGTCAACGCCCACAGCACGATCAGCCACGGCGTGTCGCGCGGATGGCGGTCGGCGAGGGATGCGGCGGACATTGGCGCAGTTTAGCATCGCCCAAAGAAAAACCCCGCCTTCTGGACGGGGTTTGTCGTTGCACTGCGTCTATCGCGGCTCAGTTCAACCGCCTGGGTAAATCCGCGATCGCCTGATCCACCAGCTCGCTGCCCTGGCCCGCCTTCATGCGATCCTCCAGCAAGGTGCGGGTGGCGGAGATCGCGGCGTCGACGGCGGTGGCGCGCACCTCGGCCATGGCCTTGGCCTCGGCCTGGGCGATGCGGTCCAGCGCCTGACGCTCGCGCAGCTTGATGGTGTTGGCGAGCTCGGTCTCGGCGCGCGTCTTGAGCGAAGCGGCCTCGGCCTTGGCGAGGTCGATGATACCCTTGGCCTCACTCTCGGCGGCGTCGCGCTTCATCTTGTACTCGGCGAGCGTCGCCTCGGCCTCGGCGCGCAGCTTCATCGCGTCGTCGAGCTGTTTGGTGATCGCCACGGCGCGCTGGTCGAGCATGCCGGTAATGCCCTTCCACGCCGCCTTGCCGGCCAGCGCCAGGAAGATCACGAAGGACACCGCGACCCAGAAGGTCGGGTCGGAGAAGATCGAGCCGCTCGCGCCACCCGGGCCGGCGGCCCATGCCGAGCCGATCATCGCCTGCCTCCCTGCAGCGCCGCGCCGACCAAGGTGTCGACCCGCGCCGCGTCGGCTTGGCCGCCGACCAGCTTGGCGTAGGCGGCCTGCGCCACCTCGACCGCCATCGAGCGGACATTGCCCATCGCGGCCTGGCGCGCCTCGGCGATGCGCGTCTCCGCGGCGGCGATCTCGCCGCCGATGCGCTGGCCGACCTCGGTCAGCTTCGCATTGGTCGCCGCCGAGGCGGCGTCGGCCGCCGCGCGGTTGGCGGTCTGCGCCTCGGCGCGGGCGTCGGCGATCGACTTCTCGTAATGCGCCAGCGCCGCCTTGGCCTCGTCGCGCGCTTTGGCCGCCGCGTCCAGGTCGCCCTGGATCTTGGCGGCACGCGCCTCGATCGTGCCGCCGAGCGTCGGCATCACGACCTTGGACATGATCACGTAAAGGATCGCGAAGCAGACGATCAGCCAGAAAATCTGGCTGGGCATCGTCGTCGGATCGAATTGCGGCATGCCCTTCTTGGCCGGGTCGGCGGCGAAGCCGGCGGCGGACGTGAGCGCCACCACCGACGCGGCCGCGAGTGCGGGCGCGAGGCGGACGAACAGCTGATACGGCTTGACCATCTCAGTCACTCCGGACGGCGCCTCGCGGGGCGCCGTTCCCGTCGGTGATGAAAGCGGGGCGCGAACGCCCCGCGACCGGTCTCAGCCGAACAGCGCGATCAGCGCGACGATCAGCGCGAACAGCGCGATCGCCTCGGTGACGGCGAAGCCGATCCAGATGTTCGCGCCGATCTCGGCCTTCGAGGCCGGGTTGCGCGAGAGCGCCGTGATGTAGCTGCCCCAGATGTTGCCGACGCCGATGCCGGCGCCGATCATGCCGATGGCGGCGAGGCCGGCGCCGATGAACTTGGCGGCTGCGGGATCCATGGTTGTCTCCGTAGTGAAAAGCGTTGGAGGAAAGGTGATGGGTTACGGGCGCGACCGGCTCAGTGCAGGTGCAGCGCGTCGTTCAGGTAGATGCAGCAGAGGATGGTGAAGATGTAGGCCTGCAGGAAGGCCACGAGGAATTCCAGCGCCGTGATGCCGACCAGGACCAGGAGCGGCACCCAGCCGCCGACGATGCCCAGCGCCACGACGAAGCCGGCCAGCACCTTCAGGAGCACGTGGCCCACAGTCATGTTGGCGAACAGACGCACCGACAGGCTGACCGGCCGCGACAAGTAGGAGATCACCTCGATCGGGATCAGGATCGGCGCGGTGGCGAGCGGCGCGCCATGTGGGAAGAACAGCGAGAAGAAGTGCAGTCCGTGCTTGAAGATGCCGATCAGCGTGATGACGATGAAGATGGCGAAGGCCATCGCGAAGGTCACGGCGATATGGCTGGTGAAGGTGAAGGTGTACGGGATCATCCCCAGCATGTTGCCGAACAGGATGAAGATGAAGAGCGAGAACAGGAACGGGAAGTACTTCTTGCCGGCGTCACCGACATTGTCGCGGATCATGCCGGCGACCATGTCGTAGAGCATCTCGGCCAGGCCCTGCAGGCGGCCGGGCACCAGCTGCTTCCTCGAGCCGGCGGCGATCAGGAAGATCGACGCGACGCCAACGGCGGCGAACATGAAGGCGGCGGAGTTGGTGAAGGTGATCGGCACCTTGCCGATCATGAACAGCGGCTTGCTGAGATCGACGATCTCGAACTGCTCGAGCGGACTTGCCACGATCCCACCCCTGACGCGGGCGATCCCGTTACGGGGACCGCGACTGATCCTTGGCCTCCGATGCGGCGGCCGTCTTGCGGCGCGCTTCCTCGGCCTGTGCGACGCGGTAGACGTTGAGGAAGCCGGCGCACGACCCGAGCAGGAAGCCCACGATCAGCAACCACGGCTTGGTTCCCAGCCAGCGATCCAGAAGGAGGCCGAGAACCGTTCCGACGACAACACCCGCGACCAATTCGATGCCGATGCGCAGTCCGACGCCGATCTTCTCGGTGCCGCCCCGTGGACCACCGCCGGGCTTTCCGACCCTGCGCTCCTGAACCTGCTGCGCCGCCTTCACACGCGCATCAAGCTCATCGAGCGAAGGCGGCTTCTCGCCTGCGGCCATCCTGGGCCTCCTCGCATCGTCGATTCCGCGCCAAATCACGCGGAAAACCGCGCCCCCCGGACGAAATCGCGCCGCAACCTAGGGGGTGGGGTATGGGGTGTCAAGCGCCAAGGCGTCACACAGTTTCGCCGGAAAACGCAATGTTTTCAGGCGCTTTTCAACAGCTTGGCGCGTCGTGCGAATCGGCTCTTTGCCATCGTCTTGCCTCCTGCCGAAAGGGAAGGTGGCGCGCGGCGACGGAAGCGGACGTCTCGGCGCGATTGGTGTCGGCCTTCGACATGAAGATGGCGCCGCAAGGCGAGGCCGTGCGGGTCGACCGTCGGTCGGGACTATACACCGCCGGTCTTTGCTCCTGACTTGAGGCGGCCGCCGCCGCGCTCCACGCGGCCGATTCCATCGGAATATCCGTTCCGTTCCGTTCCGTTCCCTTCCCTTCCGTTCCCTTCCTTTCCTTTCCTTTCCTCACGGTTCCAGCACCGCGCCGGCACCGGACTCGTCCTGGTCCGGTCCGGGCAGGGGGAGGGAGGCGCCCGAAAAGAAAAAGCCCCGGGTTGTGGCCGGGGCCTGAGAGATTGCGAGAGAGGGTTGGTCCTTATTGGCCCTCAGGCGGCGATGGTCTCGTTGACGATGCGGTCGGCCTGCTCGAGGTCGACCGAGACGAGGGTGGAGACGCCGCGTTCGGCCATGGTGACACCGTAAAGCCGGTGCATCTTGGCCATGGTGACGCGGTGGTGGGTGATGATCAGGAAGCGCGTGTCGCTGTGCCCGGCGATGTCGTGCACCAGGTCGCAGAAGCGTTCGACGTTGGCGTCGTCGAGCGGCGCGTCGACCTCGTCGAGCACGCAGATCGGCGCCGGGTTGGTGAGGAACACCGCGAAGAGCAGCGCCAGCGCGGTCAGCGCCTGCTCGCCGCCCGACAGCAGCGACATCACCTGCAGCTTCTTGCCCGGCGGCGAGGCGGCGATCTCGAGGCCGGCTTCGAGCGGATCCTCCGACTCGGTGAGCCGCAGCTCGGCGCGGCCGCCGCCGAAGAGCTTGGTGAACAGCTCCTGGAAGTGGTTGTTGACCTTCTCGAAGGCGGCGACGAAACGCTCGCGGCCCTCGCGGTTGAGGCTGCCGATGCCGCCGCGCAGGCGGTTGATCGCCGCGGTGAGGTCGTCGCGCTCGCTGGTCATGGCGACGATCTGGCGATCGAGCTCGGCGGCCTCTTCTTCGGCGCGCAGATTGACCGCGCCCATGGTCTCGCGCTCGTGCACGAGACGCTCCAGCCGCTTCTCGGCCTGCTCGATCTCGGGCAGCTCCTCCAGCGACGCCGCCTCGGCGGCCTGCAGGATCGCTTCCGGCGAGACCTTCAGCCGCTCCTCGATGCGCGCGACGGTGGCCTCGCGGTTGTGCTGGGATTGCTCGACCAGGCCCTCGCGGCGCACGCGGCTCTCGCGCGCCTCGGCAAGATCTTGCTCGACCCGCTTGAGCGCTTTGTCGGCGGCGATCTGGCGGCTCTCGCCATCGGCCAGATGCGCGGCGGCGACACGGCGCTTCTCCTCGGCCTCGTCGATCTGGCCCGACAGCGCCGCGCGCTGCTGGGCGATGGCCGCGGGCCGGGCGTCGAGTTCCTCGAGCTGCGCGAGCACGACCTGGCGGCGCTCGCCGAGTTCGGCGAGCTGACGCTCGGCGGTCTCCAGTCGCACGCGCCAGCCCTGGCTGTCGCCGTCGATCTGGCGCAGGCGGGCACGGCGCAGTTCGGCGTCGCGCGCCAAGCCGTCCCGCGCGGTCTGGCGCGTCACCAACTCGGCGCGCAGATCGGCCAAGCCGACGCGCAGGGCCGTGGCCGCCTCGCGGTCGATCGACGGATCGGCGATGGCGGAGCGGCGCGCCTCGCGGAAGGTGCGATGACGCTCGATGTCGGTGTGCTCGGCCACGATCTGGCGCAGCGCGTCCTCGAGCGTGGCTTGGCGCGAGGAGAGCGCCGCGGTCTGCCTGGCGATATCGGCGTGATGCGCGCGGGCGTGGGCCAGCACGCTCTCGTGCTCGGCGATGGCCAGACGCGTGGCGCGGTCGGCCTCACGCGCCGCCTCGTGCGCAGCACGCTCGGCGGCGGCGGCCTGGGCGACCACCTCGCGTTCGCGCGCGCTGGCGACGGCGGCGACCTCGCGCTCGGCCGAACGCGCGGCCTCGATCGCGTGGCGCTCCTCGTGGCGCGTGGCCTCGACGCGCTCGGCGCCGACAGCGCGGACGCGGGCGATAACGCGCTGCTCGGCGGTGCGCGCGGCCTCGACCGCGGCGCGGGTATCGGCGTGGCGCCGCTCGATCTCCTGGAGCTCCGCCTGCGCCGTCTCCAAAGCCGCGCGCACCTCGACCAGGCGGTTGCGCTGGCTGAGACGCGTCGCCGCCACGGTCGGCGCACCGGCCTTCACCGTCAGTCCGTCCCAGCGCCACACCGCGCCGTCTCGGGTCACAAGGCGCTGGCCGGGCTTCAGCGCCGCCTGCAGGCGCTGGCCGGTCTCCTCGTCGGCGACGACGCCGATGAAGGCGAGGCCGCGATCGAGCTCGGCCGGCGCGCGCACGCGCGACGACAGCAGCTCGGCGCCCTCGGGCAGGGCCGGGATCGCGCCCAGCGCCGGCAGGGTCTGCCAGTAGATTGGCGCGCCACGGTCGTAGGACGCCTCAAGGTCGTCGCCGAGCGCGGCGCCCAGCGCCTTCTCGTAGCCCGGCTCGACGGTCAGCGCGTCGATCAGCGGCGGCCACAGGCTGTCGGCGGCCGAGCGCAGCGCGGCGGCGATACCGCTCTCCTCGGCCTTCAGGCGGGTGACGCGGCCATTGGCCTTCTGCAGGGCGTCGGCGATCTTGGCGGCGATGTTCTCGGCGGCCAGACGCTCGGCGGCGCGTGCCTGCTCGGCTTCCTGCCGTTCCGCGTCCGCCCGTGCCATCGTCGCGCGCACACGCTCGGCCCATTCCGCCTGTGTCGTGCGCACGGTCTCGGCGGCGGCGGCCTGCGCCTGGCGCGTCGCGGCAGCGGCCTCGGCCTGCGCGCCGCGCGCGGCCTCGACGGCGACACGTTCGGCAGCACGGGCTTGCTCCAGCGCGGCCGTGCTCGTCGCTCGCGTCTCCTCCAGCGCCGCCAGCGCGGCGTCGACCTCGGCCTGGACGGCGCCAAGCGCCGGCAGGGTCGAGAGCTCGCTGGCGACTTGGGCGTGCTGCGCCTGGGCCTCGTTGCGCCGGCGCGCGAGGTGCGCCAAGCGGTCGTTGAAGCCGGCGATCTCGCCGCGCAGGCTTTGCAGCACGGCCTCGTCCTCGGCGATCTGCCGGGTCAGGCGATCGAGCTCGGCGTCGGCCCGCACGGTCGCCTGATGCGCCGCGTCGCGCGCTGCGTCGGCGTCGGCCTGGCGCTGATCCTCGCCGACCTGCTCAGCCTCAAGGCGCCCGCGCTCGCCGCCCAGTTCGGTGAGCGCCGCGTCGGCGTCGCCGCGGCGTTCGCCTTCACGCGCGGCGTCGGATTCGATCTGCGCCAGCCGTGTACGGCCTTCCTCGCGCGCAAGCTCGATGCGCTCGGCCTCGTCGGCCAACGCCTCGGCGGCGACACGCAGGCGCTGCAAGGCGGCGGCGGCGGACGCCTCTTCCAGGCGCAATGGCGGCAGCGCCGTCGTGGCGTCGGCCTGCGCCGTGGCGGCGAGGCCGGCAAGGCGTGTGAGATCGGTGACCGTGGCCTCGGCCTCGCGCAGACGCTCCTGCGCCTCGCTCAGTTCCTTCTCGGCGGCCGCGAGCCGGAGCGCCAGCACGACGGCGTCGGCGCGGCGGATATGGTCGCTGAGGTTGCGGTAGCGGCTGGCCTGGCGCGCCTGGCGCTTGAGCTGCTTGTGCTGCTCGTCGAGCGCCACCAGCACGTCCTGCACGCGCAGCAGGTTGGTCTCCGCCGCCTTCAGGCGCAGCTCGGCCTCGTGGCGACGGGCGAAGAGTCCGGTGATGCCGGCGGCTTCGTCGATCACCATGCGGCGGTCGGCCGGCTTGGCGTTGATCAGCGCGCCGATCCGGCCCTGGCTCACCATCGCCGTCGAGCGCGAGCCCGAGGCGGCGTCGGCGAACATGGTCTGCACATCGCGCGCGCGGGTCTCACGGCTGTTGACCTTGTAGAGCGAGCCATGGCCGCGCTCGATGCGGCGGATCACCTCGAGCTCGTCGGCGTCGTTGAACGCCGACGGCGCCACGCGGTTCTTGTTGTCCAGACGCAGCGCGACCTCGGCGATATTGCGCGCCGGCCGCTGGCCCGTGCCGCCGAAGATCACGTCCTCCATCTCCGAACCACGCATCTGCTTGGCCGAGGTCTCGCCCATGACCCACTTCAGGGCCTCGACGAGGTTCGACTTGCCGCAGCCATTGGGTCCGACGATGCCGGTCAGGCCGGGCTCGATGGCGAGCTCGGTCGGGTCGACGAACGACTTGAACCCGGAGAGACGGAGGGACTTGAACTGCACGTCGGGTACTCGCTGTCGGTGTTGCTTACTTGACGAGCTTGGACAGGTGCTCGTCGAAGGCCTGCACGGTGCGCGGGCCGGCGAAGCGCTGGCCATTGATGAAAATCGTCGGCGTCGACTCGACGCCCAGCGCCACGCCGCCCTGCTGCTCGGCGAGGATCGCCTCCAGCCCCTTCTGGTCGTCGAGGCAGGCCTTGGCCTGCGCCTCGCCCAGCCCGGCCAGCCGCAGGAGCTTCAGCAGGTCGGCCAGTGGCTCCTTGCTGGCGGCCCATTGCGCCTGGGTCTGGAAGATGGTGGCGACGACGCCGAAATAGCGGTCGCGATCGACGCATTCCGCGAGCTGGGCGGCCTGGGCGGCGACGCGGTCGAGCGGGAAGTCGCGATAGACGAGCTTCACCTTGCCGGTGTCGATGAACTTGGTCTTGATCGCCGGCAGGATGTCGTTGTGGAACGTGGCGCAGTGGCTGCAGGTCATCGAGGCGTACTCGACGATGGTCACGGCCGCGTCGGCCTTGCCCATCACGTGGTCCTTCTCGCCGATCTGCAGACCGGCCGGGACGGCGCCCGGGGCGGCCGGCGGGGTCTGCGCCTGGGCGGGGGAGGCGACAGGCGACGTCCCACCCGGCCGCGAGGTCAGGTAGGCGCCACCTAGGATCGCCACCACGGCGATCACACCCGCGCCGAGTATCCAGATATTACGCATCGGAACCCCTCATACCCCAATATCTTGGGGTGCTGGCCTGTGGAGAGTCAACGAAGGCCGGTCCGGGTCTTTTCCACACCGGCGCCGAAACGGGTACTGCCGCTCGCCTAACAAGACGGCCGGGCAGCGTCAAACCGCGAAGCCGTGATCGCGGCTCAGGATTTGTCGCGAGCGAGAATGGCGGCGCCAAGGCGTTCCAGGGCCGCCTTCAGCCGGTCATCGGAGATGCCCTCGGTGGCGCTTTTCAGCGCCGCCTGGCGATCGGCTGGCAGGCTCGACCGGACCGGCCGGCGCTGAGGCGCGATCACCGGCAATGGCCCTTGCACGAGCGAGAGCCGCGCGACGGCCGAGCGGCCGAAATAGGCGTTGATGCGCGCCACGATCCGCGGTGCGTCGTGCTGGAACACCAGCGCGGCAGAGGGGACGACCAGCAGCCGCAAGGTGGTGCCGGTGAGCTTGTCGGGCAGCGAGGCCCGGGCGAGCTCGTCGCCGACAATCTGCGGCCACTCCGCCAGCAGCGAGGCCAATGCGGTGCCGCGCGCCTTGGCCAGTGGCCGGATCAGCCCGGGTACGGTCGCGCTCAGCCGCTTGAACCGGCCGCGCCGGTCCAAGGTAATCTCGGCCTGGGGATCGTCGTCGTTCATCGGTCGGGGCGCGCCACTCCAGTGGCGCGTCATTATGATATCCGTTGAATGCCATGACGCGCCACTGGAGTGGCGCCCCCAGCAGAAAGACGTCAGGCGTGGCGCGCAGACGCAAGGACGAGAGCGAGACAACGGCGGGGGTGCCACAGGGCCCAGACCCGCGCCTGCATGCCGAGCGTCTGCTGGCCTGGTACGACCGGCATCGCCGCGTGCTGCCATGGCGCGCGCCGGCGGGTCGGACGGCCGATCCCTACCACGTGTGGCTGAGCGAGATCATGCTGCAGCAGACCACGGTGCAGACCGTGGGGCGCTACTTCGTCGCCTTTATCGAACGCTGGCCCTCGGTGCGCGATCTCGCCGAAGCGCCGCTCGACGACGTGCTGCATCAATGGCAGGGGCTGGGCTACTACGCCCGCGCGCGCAATCTGCACGCCTGTGCCCGCGCCGTGGTCGAGCGCCATGGTGGCGTCTTCCCCGACGACGAGGAGACCTTGCGCGCGCTGCCCGGCATTGGCGCATACACCTCGGCCGCCATCGCCGCGATCGCGTTCGATCGTCCGGCCAGCGCCGTCGACGGCAACGTCGATCGCGTCATCGCGCGCCTGCACGCGCTGGACCGGCCGATCCCCGACATGAAGCCTGAGATCCGCGCTCTGGCCGCGGCTCTCGTGCCATCGCGGCGCGCCGGCGACTACGCGCAGGCGATGATGGATCTGGGCGCCACGGTCTGCGTTCCCGGCGACCCGCGCTGCGTGGTCTGTCCGCTGATGGAGGCCTGCGCGTCGCGTCGCCTGGGCATCGCCGCCGAGCTGCCGCGCAAGCGCGTGAAGGCGGCGCGGCCGGTGCGCCGCGGCATCGCCTTCTTCCTGCTGCGCAAGGACGGCGCGATCCTGCTGCGCCGACGCCCGCCGCGCGGCCTGCTCGGCGGCATGATGGAGGTGCCGTCGAGCGACTGGCGCGAGGGGCGTCTCGATCGCGAGGCGGCGCTCCAGCAGGCGCCGCTCGACACGCGCTGGCGCGCGCTGCCCGGCATCGTGCGCCACGTCTTCACGCATTTCGAGCTCGAGCTGTCGCTGGTCACCGCGCGCCTGCCGACCGAGCGCGCCGCCGCCGCGCTGGAGGGCGCGCAGTGGTGCGGCGTCGACCGCCTGGGCGAGATGGCGCTGCCGACGGTGATGAAGAAGGTGCTGCGCCACGCGATCATGGCAACGTCAGTGAAGGCGGCTAACGCGTGAGAAGGGCCGGCGGGACGCCGGCGGTCCCAGGGAGATGGCGACGCCGATCGATGCGCTTCAGGCAGCGCAAAGGGTGCCGCGGTTTGACCCGCGACACCCTCACTCCCCAGAACCTGCTCCCTGGCTTGGGGCGTGGCGTTTAGAAAACCTTGTCTCTGATCCAGCGCGACGTGCTCGACACGTCCTTGCCGGCGCCCTCGACGGTGCCGCAGGCGGCGACCGGCGTGACGATCAGGATGGCGAGGATCAGTCTTTTCAGCATGCGCATGGTTGTCTCCATGGCCATTGAGAAGGGGACTCCACTCATTGCAAACGCGCGCGCATCTGCTGGCGCAGATGGTCGATGGGCAGGCGGCGGCCGCCGCCGCAATCGTGGTGCCAGAAGGTCCAGCCGTTGCACGACGGCGCGCCCTGCACCGCAGCACCGACCTGGTGGATCGAGCCGCGCACGTCGCCGAAGGCGCCGCTGGTTGCCAGCGTGCCGTCGGCCTTCACGCGCGCCTGGATGCGGCCCGAGGGATCGGCGAGCATCGTGCCGGGCGACAGAAGGCCGGTCTCGACCAGCGCGCCGAACGGAATGCGCGGCTCGTTGCGCTTGGCCGGCTTGGCCGCCACGTCGTCGGCCGACAGCGGCTCGATCGCCGCGATGCGCTTGCGCGCCACCTCGGCATAGGTCTCGTCGCGCTCCAGGCCGATGAAGCGGCGGTTCAGCCGGCGCGCCACCGCGCCCGTCGTGCCGCTGCCGAAGAAGGGATCGAGCACGATGTCGCCGGGATTGGTCGCGGCCATCATGCAGCGGAACAGCAGCGCCTCGGGCTTCTGCGTCGGATGCGCCTTGCGCCCGTCGCGATCCTTGATGCGCTCGTGCCCGGTGCACAGCGGCAACGTCCAGTCGCTGCGCATCTGGATGCCCTCGTTTAGCTCCTTCATCGCCTCGTAGTTGAACGTGTAGTTCTTGCGCCTTTTGTCGCGCGCCGCCCAGATCAGGGTCTCGTGCGCGTTGGTGAAGCGCTTGCCGCGGAAGTTCGGCATCGGATTGGTCTTGCGCCAAACGATGTCGTTGAGCAGCCAGAAGCCGATGTCCTGCAACGCCGTGCCGATGCGGAAGATGTTGTGGTAGCTGCCGATCACCCACAGCGTGCCCTCGGGCTTCAGCACCCGGCGCGCCTGCGTCAGCCAGTCGGTGGTGAAGGCGTCGTAGGTGGCGAAATCGGCGAAGCGATCCCAGTCATCGTCGACGGCGTCGACCTTGGAATTGTCGGGACGGTGCAGCTCGCCCCCCAGCTGAAGATTGTAGGGGGGGTCGGCGAACACCATGTCCACCGACCCCTCCGGTAGGTCCTTCATCAGGGTGACGCAATCACCGACAAAAACACGGTCGGTGACCGTACGCTCGCGTCGCATGAAGAATGTCCCGTAGCAATATGATTCAGCAGAGGAAAAGTCTGTTGGAAACGAGGCGATCATGCGCTTTCACAGGAATCGCGTCAATAGGAAGAATCATATGAATCAAATATTGATCTATCAATCTTAAAGTAATCTACATTTGGGGGATATCTGGGGTCCCGACCTACTATCTATTGGGGTGGGGACACTGCCGGGAGGGCTCAGAGCAGCCGGTTGAAGGGCGCGAAGGTCAAACGGTGGTGCGGCGTGGCGCCCAGCCGCTCGATGGCCGCGAGGTGGATGGCGGTGCCGTAGCCGGCGTTCCGCCCCCAGCCATAGTCGGGATAGCGCTTGTCGAGCCGCTCCATGATGCGATCGCGCGTCACCTTGGCGACGATCGAGGCGGCGGCGATCGAATAGACCTTCGAATCGCCCTTCACCACCGCGAGTCCCGGGCAAGGCAGCTGCTTGGGCAGGCGATCGCCGTCGACCAGCGCGAAGCGCGGCGTGACGCCCAATGCCCGCACCGCGCGCGCCATGGCCTGGAAATCGGCCTGCAACACGTTGATGCGATCGATCACGCGTACCGAGGCGGCGCCGATGCCGATGGTGATGGCGTCGCAGTCGCTGAGTGCCGCGTAGGCGCGCGCGCGTTGCGCGGGCGTGAGTCGCTTGGAGTCGTCGAGCAGTGTCAGCAGCCGGCGCGGCACGCGCGCGCGGTCGATGATCACGGCGGCGGCGACCACAGGACCGGCCAACGGACCGCGGCCGGCCTCGTCGATGCCGACCACCGGACCGTCATGCCGCGCTTCGAGTCGAAAATCCGGCATGCGCCTCGTTCAACCTGCGCCTGTCATCCCGAGCGCAGCAAGGGACCTGGGCGAAATTCCAGATCCCTTGCTGCGCTCGGGATGACAGAGGGTACTGTTCGTCCTGAACTGGTTCTAGAATCGCAAACCATGGATCAAAAGCAAATCGCCGCAGTGGTCGATGTCCTGTGGGCGGATGCGGACGCCATCGCGCAGCTCGAGGCGTTGCGCTCGCTGGCGCTGCCCGATGCGTGGATCGGCGCGGGCTTTGTGCGCAATCGGGTTTGGGACACCTTGATCGGGCGCATCACGCGCACCGACCAGGACGACGTCGATGTCGTCTACTACGACGATGCCGATCCCGACGGCGATCACGAGCAGGCAATCGAGGCACGGCTGGCGGCGCTGATTCCTGGCGTGATCTGGCAGGCGCGCAACCAGCGGCGCATGCATCTCTTCCGCAACAAAGGCGATGCGCCCTATCGCGACACCGAGGATTCGCTGCGCTATTGGCTGGAGACGCCCACGGCCGTCGCCGCCCGCCTGACGGACGATCGGCGCATCGAGCTGCTGGCGCCCTACGGCCTCGACGATCTATTGAACCTCACCTGCAGGCCGACGCCCGCCGGCCTGCGTCGCGCCGACGACTATCGAGGGCGTCTGGCAAGCAAGGGCTGGCGGGCGCGCTGGCCGGAAGCGCGTTTCCTGGAGCCCTGATCCCTTGTCCTCGTTGCGCACCGCGCGGCCGCCGATCTGGCTGCTGATGATGGCGACCATCGCTTCGCAGCTGGCGATGACCATCTATCTGCCGGCGCTGCCCGGCATCGCCCAGCATTTCAACGTGCCCTACGGCACGGCCCAGCTCACGCTCTCGATCTACCTGCTGGCCTTCGCCTTCGCGCAATTGGCCGTGGGTCCGCTCTCCGATCGCATCGGTCGCCGACCGGTGCTGCTGGGCGCGCTGGTGATCTTCGTCGTCGCCTCGATCGCCTGCGCGCTCGCCGTGTCAGTGGAGATGCTGATCGGCGCGCGCATGCTGCAGGCCTGCGGCGCCTGCGGCGGCGTCGTGCTAGGCCGCGCCATCGTGCGCGACAGCCGCACGACGCAGGAGGCGCCCAAGGCAATGGGCTACATGGCCTCGGGCATGGCGCTCGGGCCGGCGCTGGCGCCATTGCTGGGCGGCCAGGTGCTGGTGCTGGTGGACTGGCGTGCCACGTTCTGGGTCACCGCGCTCGTCGGCGCGCTCGTGCTGATGTTGACCTTCCTGATCCTCGGCGAGACCGCGCCCCGGCAGAAAACCGCGTCGAGCTGGCTGCGTGGCCTGATCGAAGGCTTCGCCATCGTCATCCGCTCGCGCCGCTTCGTCGGCCTGATGATCGCGGCGACCTCAGCCTCGGCGGCGTTCAACATCTTCTTCTCCGGCGGCCCGATCCTGCTGATCAACGTCATGGGCGTGTCGGCGGCGCTGTTCGGCTGGTTCACCCTGGCCTGGGCCGGCAACTTCGTCATCGGCAGCCTGCTGCAGACCCGCCTGCACCTCTACATCAAGAGCATCAACCTGATCGCCGTGGGCCAGCTCGTGCTGGTCGTCGGCGCGCTGGGCATGGTGATCACCGCGCTCGCCGGCTACGTGGCGCCGCTGGCGCTGATCATCCCGCTGATCATCATGGGCCTGGGCAACGGGCTGAACATGCCCAACGCCATGGCCAACGCGCTGGCCGCTGCGCCGGCCAACCATGTCGGCGCGGCCTCGGCGCTAATGGGCTTCGTACAGATGCTGACGGCGGCGGCGCTCACCGTGCTGATGGGCTACCTGCCGCACGAGTCGCAGCTCAACATCGGCCTGGGCATCGCGCTGGTCGGGTTGGCGGGCTTCGCGGGTTGGGCGCTGCTGGTGCGGCGGTAACGTCTTCTCTTGTCCCCGCCTGCGCGGGGAGAAGAGAAGAAAGCCGTCCACGATAACCCTGTGTCTTGCTTGTGTCATCGAGTTCCTGTACAAGGCGCGCCCTCGACGAAACCCCAGCGAAAGGAGGCGTTGATGTCGATCATGATGTTCATCACTCCCGCTGCAGGGTTCGTACACGAGCGGTTCCGCTAACCAAAGCGGCCTCGGGCGCCACCGTTTCAGGCGCCCTCTCGATCTCCACCCCGTTCGTCCATCGCCAGGCGCTTTCGCGCGCGTCGAGTTGATTCTCGACGCTGTCCGCGACGCCGGCAGTTTGAAGGGCCGGCCCCGTCGGAAGGGGTCCGGCGTCGACACATGAAAGTTCGCAAGAAAAGCGGCGGGCGCGACCCGTTCCTGCACACACTCCGCTACGTCGCCGGTCAATGGCGGCGACAGCCCGGCTTCGCCGCCCTGATCGGCCTCGGCTCGCTGGTGATCGCCGGCGTCGAGCTGCTGTTGCCGACCTTGGCCGGAAAGCTGGTCGACATCATCGGCGGCGTGGTCGCCGAGCGCGACGCGGCGCTCAACGACGCGCTGCTGGTGCTGGCCATGATGGTCGGCGCCGGTGCGTTCGTCGTCGTGCTGCGCCAGGGCGTGTTCATCCTGATCATCGACTTCACCCTGCGCATGATGTCCGAGGTGGCGCGCGAGAGCTTCGCGCGCGTGCAGCGCCTGTCGACCGAGTGGCATGCCAACGCCTTCGCCGGCTCGACGGTGCGCAAGGTCAGCCGCGGCATGTGGGCCTTCGACAACCTCAACGACACGGTCATGATCTCGCTGTGGCCGTCGCTGACGGTGCTGCTGGGCGCCTCGCTGCTCTTCGCGCTGCACTGGCCGCTGATGGGCCTAGCGGTGGCGCTGGGCAGCGCGATCTATGTCGGGCTCACCGTGTGGCTGGCGCTGCGCTACGTCACGCCGGCAGCGACCCTGGCGAACGCCTGGGACAGCCGGCTGGGCGGCGCGCTGGCCGACGCGGTGTCGGCCAACCCCGTCGTCAAGTCGTTCGGCGCCGAGGCGCGCGAAGACGAGCGCCTGTCGCGCATCGTCGATCGCTGGCGCGCGCGGGCGCGCGTGCTGTGGCTGCGCGCCACCTGGGCCGGCACGGCGCAGAACGCCGTGCTGGTGCTGCTGCGCCTGACGGTGGTCGGCCTGGTGCTCGTGTTCTGGTGGCAGGGTGCGGCCAGCGTCGGCGAGGTGGTGTTCGTGATCACCGCCTATGGCGTGATCCACGGCTATCTGCGCGACATCGGCTATCACATCGACGTCTTCCGCCGTTGCGTGAACGACCTCGACGAGCTGGTGGCGCTGCACGACGAGCCGATCGGCGTGGTCGATCGCGTGGGCGCGCGCGACATCCTGGTGCCCAGGGGCGAGATCGTCTTCGACGATGTCGCCTTCGGCTATCGCGCGCAGGGACGGCAGGTCTACGACGGCCTGTCGGTGCGCATCCCGGCCGGCCAGCGCGTCGGTCTGGTGGGCGTATCGGGCTCTGGCAAGACGACGTTCGTCAAGCTGGTGCAGCGCCTGCACGACATCGATGGCGGCCGCATCGCCATCGACGGCCAGGACATCGCCGAGGTGACGCAGGACAGCCTGCGCCGCCAGGTGGCGATCGTGCAGCAGGAGCCGATCCTGTTCCACCGCTCGCTGGCCGAGAACATCGCCTACGGCAGGCCCGAGGCGTCGCGCGAGAAGATCCGCGCGGCGGCCCGTATGGCGCATGCCGACGGCTTCATCATGCGCCAGCCCAAGGGCTACGCCACCCTGGTGGGCGAGCGCGGCGTCAAGCTGTCGGGCGGCGAGCGTCAGCGTGTGGCGTTGGCGCGCGCCTTCCTGGCCGACACGCCGATCCTGATCCTCGACGAGGCGACGTCGAGCCTGGACAGCGAATCCGAGGCGCTGATCCAGGACGCGATGGAACGGCTGATGCGCGGACGCACGACGCTGGTGATCGCCCATCGCCTGTCGACGGTGCGCACGCTCGATCGCATCCTGGTGTTCGACGAGGGCCACATCGTCGAGGATGGCAGCCACGCCGACCTGATGCGACGCAAGGACGGCACTTACCGCCGCCTGGTGCAGCGCCAGGCGGAAGGCGTCGCGGATGGCCTGTTCGCGGCGTGATCGATAGGAGCGCCGGCGTCCCGCCGGCGCTCCGCGCCTACGGCAGCAGGTCGCGAATCTCGTCGAGCATGTCGGGCGCGCCCATCGGCACGATCAGCAGCGCGTCGTCGAAGCCCAGATCGGCGATCCGGCGCAGGCGGTCGCGGGCTTCGGCCTTGCCGCCGGTGACCGTCACCTTCGCGTGGGCCGGGATATGCGGCGGATCGGGGCGCAGGTCGGTGAAGATGTTGGCGAGGATGGCGCGCTTGCCGCCGGCCTTGCGGAACATGTCGAGGCCGATCGGCAAATCCTCCATCGCGCCGTGGATTCCTGATGCGATCCAGCCGTGGCAATGATGCGCGGCGAGATCGATCCAGCGCTGGCTGCGCCAGGCGCCGAGATAGACCGGTGGGCCGCCTTCGGTGCCGGGCCACACGGAGAGCGCGGGTCCGAACACCTTCTCGCCGGCCCAGACCCTGCGCATGACCGCGAGGTACTCCGGCAGCAGCTTGAATCGCCGATCGTAGTCGACCTGCACTGTGTCGAAATCGTGCTTGGTCGAGCCGCTGCCGACACCGAAGCGGAAGCGGCCACGGGAGAGGATGTTGAGTGTCTGGGCGCGATGGGCGAGCTCGACCGGGTGGCGCAACGGCACCTGGGTGACGCAGGTGCCGATCTCGATGCGCTCGGTGGCCACGCACAGTGTGCTCAGGAAGATCAGCGGATCGACGGTGACGAAGCCGCGGCCCAGGGCGTCGGTGGTCCACAGGCCGCTGAACCCCAGCCGCTCGACGCGCCGGGCGAAGGTGATGGCGCGGTCGATGAGTCCATCCGCCTCGCGCACGGTAGGAATGCCGACAATTCCGAACTGCATGGTGGCTCCACGGTCATTGGCCGGTGTTATCGTAGCGGCCATCTGGAGGAGGACCCAATGCGCATCATGACGACCCTGCCGCAGCGCGATCTGCGCCTGGTGGCCGACGCGGCGCGGGCCGCGGAAGCGCAGGGCTATGACGGCGTGGTGACCTTGGAGAACCGGCACGAGCCGTTTCTGTCCCTGGGCGTGGCGGCGGTGGCGACCGAGAGACTGCAGCTCGCCACCGGTGTGGCCATCGCCTTTCCGCGCAGCCCGATGGTGACGGCCAGCACGGCGTGGGATCTGCAGCTCGCCTCGCGTGGCCGCTTCGTGCTGGGCATCGGCCCGCAGGTGCGGGCGCACAACGAGAACCGCTTCTCGGTGAAATGGTCGCCGCCGGCACCCAGGCTGCGCGAGTATGTGAAGGCGATGCGCGCGATCTGGCGCTGCTGGGAGAAGGGCGAGAAGCTGAAGTTCGAGGGCGAGCACTATCGCTTCACCCTGATGACGCCGAACTTCACGCCGCCCTCGCTGCACCTGCCGATGGTGCCGGTTGAGCTCGCCGCCGTCGGGCCGCACACCTTGCGGCTTGCCGGCGAGGTGGCCGACGGCGTGCGCCTGCATGCTTTCTGCACGCGCAAGTATCTCGAGGAGATGGTGATGCCCAGGCTCGCCGAGGGTTGGGCCAAGAGTGGGCGCACGCGCGAGAATTTCGAGATTCATGGCGGCGGCTTCGTCGCCACGGGCGCGACCGAGGAGGAGGTGGCCAAAAAGGTCGACTGGGTGCGCATGCGCGTCGGTTTCTACGGCTCGACGCCTGCCTATTGGCCGGTGCTCGAGGCGCATGGCCTGGGCGATCTCGGGCGCAAGCTCAACGCGATGTCGAAGCAGGGTCAGTGGTCGGACATGACGAGGGAGATCTCCGACGATGTCGTACGCCTGTTCGCAGCCGTCGGCACGCATCGCGAGATCGCCAAGGCGATCCGCGCGCGCTTCGCCGGTTCGGACTCGGTCTCGGCCAGCGCCACCTCGGAGGAAGGCTCGGACCTGCCGCCCGACGTCATCCAGGACATCCAGCGCATCCCGACGAGCTTCGCCGGCTACGGCGCCGCCTGGTGATCAGAAGCGGTGCGCCAGGCGCAGGCCGATATTGTCGAGGCCGGGATTGGGTTTCGCGAGGTAGGCGTTGGAGACGTGCTCGTAATAGGCCTCGACGCGGCTGTGTGGCGTGAGCTGCAGGCCGAACTGGAACGAGGGATGGAACAGCACGCGCGAGCCCAGCGCCTTGCGGCCATCGACCCGGCGCTCGGTTCCGCCGGTATGGATCGCCGGACCGACACCGAGCGCGAAGAAGAAGCGGTCGATGGTGAACTCGAAGCGCACGTCGAGATAGACCAGGCTGGTACCGTTGTGGGTCGCGAAGCTGCCGCCCAGTACCGGCCGGACGCGGCCGAAGAGGACGCCGAAGGACGGGGCGAAGGCGATCTCGGCGTTCAGTGCGACGCCGCGCTCGACATGGCCCGCCGCCCAGAACGAGATGTCGTGCGCCAGCACGCCGCCACGGACCTCGTGGATCACGTCCCTGAATTGCAGCTGGGCCATCGCCGGTGTCGGCGGACCCAGCGCGACAAGCACGAACAACGCGGCGGCGGCAAGGTGTCGGAGCATGCGTGACAGTATCGTCCCGGCGACCGGGCCGCCACCGACGCGATCTTCACGGAGTACAGGCGCCCGCCCGCCCGGCGCGCAGGACGCGGTAGCGGCCGTCCTCGATGCGCGCCGCCGCGACGATGCCGGTGCGCGCGCTGCCGCCGTCGAGGCCCAGCCGGTCGTGCTGGAAGAGATGCGGATCGTCCTGGCCGGTCAGCTCGCGATGGCGCGGCGGCGGCGTGTGGCCGTGCACCACCAGCGTGCCGCCGAAGCCGCCTTGCCAGTCGAGAAAGCCCTCCATGATCCAGGCCCAGGTCGCGCCGATGAAGGCGCTCCACGGCCGAGCCAGGAACTCGGCCGCATCGACGCGCGGGTCGAGCCCGCCATGGACGAAGACGGTGTTGCCCAGGCGCACATGCGAGCGCGCCGCCACCAGGCGCGCCAGCACGCCCTCGCCCAGACCCGCCTCGAGCAGCGCCTCGTCGAGCGGCGCGTCGGGCTCGCCGACCACCCGGCGCAATTCATCCAGCACCTTGGTGCCGCCCATGCGCTCGCTCAGCCACATCGCCTTGGCCTTGGTCGCATGCGGCCCATCGCCTATGGCCAGCAGCAGCATCTGCTCGTGGTTGCCCATCAGGCGATCGAGATGGTCGACGCCGCGGGTGGGCGCGTCCTCGCTCCACAGGCGCAGCACTTCGAGATTGCGCGGGCCGCGGTCGATCAGGTCACCGAGATAGATCAGGCGCGTCGGGCCCGGCGCCTGGGCCGCCTCCCTGGCGATGACGTCGAGCAGCGCCGCGAGCTCGTCGGCGCAGCCATGCACGTCGCCGACGGCGAACACCGTGCCGCCGCCCAGCGCGAAGGGCGCTGGCCGCCAATCGGCGATGTCGACCGGTATGCCGCCCTGATCCATGACGCGCTCCCCGTGGTGGCCGTTTCGACGATAGCCTACGCCGATATCGTCCGACGCGGGCGGTAAACGCCATAGCCCTGCGCTTCGCGTGGTTGTAGCGTATCGCCCAAGTCTTCTTGGGGATCACGGAAATGGCCAGATTGTTGACGGTGGCGATGATCGCCTGCGCGATCGCCGGGTGCTCGGATTCGGACAAGCGCTATGTTCCCGAGTCCTATACGCCGATCGTCAAGCGCAACCTTCCGGCCGACGCCCGGGCGTCGACCCGCGAGGGCTGGTACGTGCGCTGCGCCAAGGACCGCAAGAGCTGCACGGTCGAGCTCGACGTCAGCTATATCGGCCGCTATCGCCACAACACCGTCACGGCGACGCTGATCCACAGTGTGCCAGGCGACCGCTTCAGCCTGGCGCTGCGCGCCCAGCCCAACACCGTCCGCATCCAGGTCGACGACAATCCGCCGCTGGCGATGACCTGCCCGGGCCGGATCTGCACCATCCGCAGCCAGCCCCTGCTGGCACAGATGCAATCCGGCCTCGTCCTGCGGCTCGACATCAAGGGACCGGGTTGGGCGTATCCCGAACGGCAGACCTTCGCCCTCTACGGCGCCTTCAACGAGATGCGCGAAGCCGCGCGGCGCGAGCTCGGCCTGCCCTGACGGCGCGGAGGACGCGTCAAAACAGCGACATCTGCCGCGTATCCTTGCCGCTCGCCGACTCCGGCACGCGGAACTGCGTGACGTCGAGCTGGTAGCGGAACTTGTTGAAGTCGAACTTCTTCGCCGCCAGCTCGAAGCGCTGGCGGATCAGTTGCGCGAGCGCGCCGGTGCCGGTCATGCGCTGGCTCCAGTCGGAATCGTAGATCTTGCCGCCGCGCATCTGCTTGACCAGCGACAGCACGCGATCGGCCCTGTCGGGGAAATGCTCGCGCAGCCATTCCTCGAAGAGCTGGGCGATCTCCAGCGGCAGGCGCAGCACGGTGTAGCCGGCGCGTTGCGCGCCGGCCTGGTGCGCCGCCTCGAGGATCGCCTCCATCTCATGGTCATTGATCGCCGGGATCATCGGCGCGGCCATCACGCCGCAGGGCACGCCGGCCTCGTTGAGCGTGCGGATCGCCGCCACGCGCTTGAGAGGCGTCGAGGCGCGCGGCTCCATGATGTTGGCGAGGCGGCGATCGAGCGTGGTGACGGAGAGGAACACCTGCACAAGGTTCTTCTTCGCCATCGGTCCCAGGATGTCGATGTCGCGCGTGACCAGCGCGTTCTTGGTGACGATGCCCACGGGGTGATTGAACTCGGCCAGCACCTCCAGGATGCGGCGCATCAGCTTCAGCTCGCGCTCGACCGGCTGGTAGGGATCGGTGTTGGTGCCCATCGCCATTACGTCGCAACGATAGCCGCGCTTCGCCAGCTCCTGGCGCAGGAGCGCCGGCGCGTCGGGCTTGAACAGCAGCTTGGTCTCGAAATCGAGGCCGGGCGACAGGCCGAGATAGGCGTGCGTCGGCCGCGCGAAGCAATAGACGCAGCCATGCTCGCAGCCCCGATAGGGATTGATCGAGCGGTCGAAGGGCACGTCGGGCGAGGTGTTGCGCGCGATCACCGTGCGCGATGCGTCGCGCGTCAGCGTGGTCGCCAGACGCGGCGGCTCCTCGTCGTCGGGATGCGAATTGACCCTGACCGGGTCGCGCGTGTTGGCCGAGCCCCAGCCGTCGTCGACCGCCACCGTGCTCTGCGAATCGTAGCGCACCGGCGGATTGCTGATCGCGCCGCGGCCCTTGTGGGCGCGGGCCTCCAGCGCGTCGATCTCCGCCGGGATTTTGAGCGACCGGGCCATACCCGGACGCTAGTGCCTCGTTGTGAACAAAACAAGAACAAACGGCGGTGGGCGATCAGCCGAACCAGACCTGGAAACGGCGGTAGAGATGGCCGGGCAGCAGCAGCAGGCCGGCGCCCAAGGCCGCGAGGATGATGATGCCGTTGGCGACACCCAGGGTCAGCAGCAGGATTTCCTCGATACGGCCGCCGGGAGCGCCGAAGGCGCGGTAGATCCAGAACAGGACGAAGCCTGCGGCGTCAGCCATCAGGAACATCATGATGCGGCTGCGGATAACTTCCCAATCCATCGGGCGATGATCTCGACTGTCAAAAGACTTCCCGCATCATACAGATTCTATTGAAAGAAATCACCCTGCCATTCCGTGCGCATGGCCCTGATCGAGTCGGCTCTGAAGCAATCATCAATACGCTCGTCGAGATGCGCCTTCATCGCCGGCGCCATGCCAGCGTCGCTCCACTGGTCGGGATCCTGGGGATCGCGCGGCGCGCGGGTCTGTACCCGCCAGCGGCAGAAAAACACCATGCCGCGCAGCCAGGTCAGCCGCCGCATCGGCATCAACCAGGGCTTCAAGGCCTTGGCGACGGCGCCGTCGATACGGGCAAGGTAGTGGCTGTGGAAAAGTCTCAGCGCGTCCGGGCTGAGCACGCAGCCCTCGCCCGGGCTCCAGCGCGTCGAGGTTGGCAGGCTGGCATGCGCCAGGTCGATCGCGGCCGAGCCGGCATGGACCTTCTCGAGATCGACGAACCAGGCCTTGCCCGTTTGATCGACGACGAAATTGCCGGGGTGGGTGTCGCCCAGCGCCAGGCTGATCGGCTGCGCGCGCTTGCCCAGCGCCAGGCCCATGCCGCGCAGCTCGCTCAGCTCCTCGCCAAGTTCGGCGCGCGCGCGTGCCTCGGGCACGGCGTGGTCGAGAAAGCGCGCGGCGTGGTGCTCGACCACCGCCAATGTCGCGAGGAAAGGATTGTCCTGACGCGGCAGCGGCGAGGCGGCGGCCGGCGTCGGCAGACGATGCAACGCCGCCAGGGTCTCGGCGATCGCCGTCATCTCGCGCGGCAGGCGCGGCGCGCGGCCGTCGATCGCATCGACGATCAACGCACCGCCGGGCAGGCGCTCGCCGGGCTCGACAAGGTCGAACAGCCGGGGCGTGAGCCCCGACGGCGCGACATGGCGGAACGCCGCCGCCTGCCGGTGCAGGCGCGCCGCCGCGCCGCGATCGCCGGGATGGGCATAGGCGACGCGCGCCAGCAGGCGTCGGCCTTCGATGGCCGGCACGATGCGCACATGGCCATGGGCGGTGCCGGTCGCGGGCAGCGGCGCGAGGTCGCCTTCGGTCAGATGCGCAAGCGCCGGCCGCGTGCGCAAGGCGGTGAGGACGGGCGCGAGATCCATCGAGGCTCGCGTCAGCCGCTGCGCGGGATCTTGCCCTCGTTCAGCCGCGGCATCAGCTCCGCGAAGTTGCAGGGCCGGAAGCGGATGTCGAGCTGCCAGCGCAGGATCTCGTCCCAGCCATCCCTGCAGGCGCCGGTCGAGCCGGGCAGGGCGAAGATGTAGGTGCCGTTGGCGACGCCGGCCGTGGCGCGGCTCTGCATGGTTGAGGTGCCGATCTTCTGGAAGCTCACCCAGCGGAAGGTCTCGCCGAAGCCCTCGATCTTCTTCTCGAACAGCCCCTCCAGCGCCTCCGGCGTCACATCGCGGCCCGTCACGCCGGTGCCGCCGGTGGTGATCACTGCCTCGATGGCGGGATCGGCGATCCACTTGCCGACCACCGCGCGGATCTTCTCGACGTCGTCGGTGACGATGGCGCGGTCGGCCAGTTTGTGGCCGGCCGCGGTGAGGCGCTCGACCAGCGTGTCGCCCGACTTGTCGGTCTCAAGCGTGCGCGTGTCGGAGACGGTGAGGATGGCGATGTTCACCGGCTTGAACGGCTTGGACTGGTCGATGCGGTCGGCGGGGTTGGTCATGACGCGCTCCACGCGGGTGGGGCGACTTTATAACAGATGGAGTCAATGACGGGACGCGCGCCTCACCGCTTCGGCGGCAACGTCCGCGCCCGATACGCGAGGATGCGGGCCTTCAATCCCGGGCGTGCCGCCGAGCGCACCAGCCCGGCGAGGTCGGCGTCGGAATCGTCGCGCCGCGCCAGGCGGTGGATGGTGGCGTTGGTCTCGATATCGAGTCGGCTCGCGGCCTGCTGTGCGGCGATGATCTCGGGCTCGACGGCATCGGGTGGCACGGCGATGGTCGCCAGCCCGACGCGCAGCGCCTCGTCGTGCGGCAGCACGCGGCCGGAGCGCACCATGTCGCGCGCCAGGTCGGCGCCGATGCGCTCCATCAGGCGGCGCGTGCCCAGGGCCACGCCGAACACCGCGCCGGGGAAGGTGTAGCTCGAGCCCTCGATCGCCACGCGCCGGTCACAGGCGGTGAAGAGATCGGCGCCGGCGCCCATGACGCGGCCGCGGCCGATGCCCATGGTAACGCAGGGCGCGCACCACACCGCGTCGAGCAGGGTCTCGATGCGCACCAGCCGCAGCAGCAGGTCACCGTCGCTGGCGGTGTCGAGATCGCCGAGGTCCAGGCCGGTGCAGAAATTCTTGCCGGCGCCGGCGATCACCAGCAGGCGCGTGCCGTCGCTGTAGGCTGACTGCACCGCCGCCAGCGCCGCCTCGACCATGTCGAGCGCGAAGGCGTTGCCGCGCTCCGGCCGGTTCAGCGTGACATGCGTCACGCCGTGCTCGCGCACGACGACGACCGGCTCGCTCATAGTGTGATCCCCGTCATGCCTTCCCGCCGGGGGACGGCCATCATTGCCCCGTATCCTTCGAGCGATCCCAGATGTTGGGCAGCGGCGTGGCGCTGTAGCCAGAGATGAAGTCCTCGGCCTTGTTGTGCGCGAGGTCGAACTTGTGGCGGCGGATGGCGCCGATATTGCCGCCATAGACGTGGATGCTGATCGAGGCGCGGTCGACGAGCGCGTTGCTGACCCTGTGGATGTCGCCGATGGTCGGCGAGACGACGCCAACCTCGCCCGGGCGCAGGATCGTCTGCGCCACCGGCTCGAGGCAGCCATTCTCGGCGCAGCGCTCGTAGCGCTCCTCGCTCTCGGCGCCGCGCAGCATGCCGATCAGGCCCCAGGTGAGATGATCGTGCACCGGCGTGAAGGCGCCCGGCGCCCAGACGAAGCTCACGACCGAGAAACGCTCCTGCGGATCGCAGTACAGCAGATGCTGCTGGTAGGTGCCGGCCTTGGCGTCGGCGCACGACTCCGGCAGCCAGTCGTCATGCGCGACGAGATCGCCCAGCAGTTTGCCGCCGACGTCGACGATCGCTTTCTCGTCCTTGTCCTGCTGCGCGCCGCCGACAAGCGACGTCATGTCCGCGAGGAAGCGGCGCAGGCGGGCGTGGTTGAGCGTGGGCATGAGGGATGCCTCGTGATGGATCGTCGTAGCGTGCCGGTCGCCTGTGTGGCGCGTCAAGTTCCCTCTCTCCACTCGCGGGGAGAGAGAGAACTACGCCGCGCCGGCCGCCTTCAGCTTCGCGATCGCGGCCGCGTCGTAGCCCGCCTCGCGCAGCACCTCCTCGGTGTGCTGGCCCAGCGCCGGCGGCGCGCGCTCGACCGAGGGGCCGCCGTGCTCCAGCTTCACGCCGCTGCCGGCCAGGGTCACCGGTCCGTACTGCGTGTCGATCTTCTGCACGATGGTGCGGTGCTCGAGCTGCGGGTGCGCCATGATCTCGTCGATGGCGTAGACCTTGCCGCAGGGCGCGTCGGCCTTGCGCAGACGCCGCGCCCAATTGGTCGACGTATCGGCGGCCAACGCCTCGGTGATGATCGCCTTGAGCTCCTTGGCGCGCGCGATGCGCTTGTCCCAGTCGCTGAAGCCAGGATCGAGGGCGACATCGGGCCGGCCGATCTCGCGCATCAGGTTGCCGAACTGCTTGTCGGTCATCACCGCGAGCACGATGAAGCCGTCCTTGGTCGGGAACATGTCGCCGGTCGGCTTGCGCGTCACCGACTGGTTGGCCGCCTGCGGCGGGCGCTTGCCGGTGAAGGTGTATTCGGCGATCGAGGTGCCGATGAAGGCCATGGTCGCGTCGAGCATGGCGATATCGACGAGCTGGCCCCGGCCGGTATGCGTGCGCTGGAACAGCGCGGTCGCGACGCCGAAGGCCGCCGTGGCGCCGGCGGTGACATCGCAGGCCGGATAGCCGACGCGCGTTGGTCCCATCTCAGGATGGCCGGTGATCGACATCAGGCCGGACATCGCCTGCACCATGCCGTCGAACGCCGCCGCCTTGCTCTCCGGCCCGGTCTGGCCGAAGCCCGACACTGCGCAATAGATCAGCCTGGGATTGATCGCCGACAGCGCCTGGTAGCCGATGCCCAGACCGTCCATCACGCCGGGGCGGAAATTCTCCCAGACGATGTCGGCGCTCTCGACCAGCTTCTTCACGACCGCGATCGCCTCGGGCTTCTTCAGGTCGAGCGTGATCGAGCGCTTGTTGGCGTTGACCGCCATCCAGCCCGGCGCCATGCCGCGCGCCGACCATTCCTTGGCGACGCCGCCATAGCGCATGTCGTCGCCTTCCTTGGACTCGATCTTGACCACGTCGGCGCCCATCAGCGCGAACTGATAGGTCCCGTATGGTCCGGCGAGCACGCGGGTGAAATCGAGGATGCGGATTCCGGCGAAGGGTTTGGTCATCGGGCGGGAGTCTCCTTGCATGACGCCACTGTCACTGCGCGCATGGTGCGCGATCAAGCCCGATGGCGGCGATGCTGCTCTGCGCACTTGCGGTGCCGACGACGAGCGCGCGCCGCGATGCGTCAAGCGATGGCAGGTCAGCACGTCGCAGTAGCAGCCGATCTCGATCGGCACCTGCTCGGCCATCTGGGCGATCAGCTGCGCAGCGCCTCGCCCTGCGGGCGGTCGGGGTCGATGCGGTATTCGCTGAGCTTCAGCGGTGTCGTCGTTGTCCCGAGAGGAAGCGCCGGCGGGACGCCGGCGATCCCAAACTACCTGCCCTCGTATCGCGGCCACTGATTCTGCGCCAGCTGGTCGAGCGTCGGCGTCGGCTTGCCGGTGCGCAGCTGGTAGATCCAGAAGTTCGACATCACCGCCTCGACGAAGCCGCGCGTCTCGTTGAGCGGGATCGAGGCGGCGAAGAGCAGCGGATCGTTGGCCGTGTCGCTCACCATCCAGCGGTTCACGTTGCCCGGGCCGGCGTTGTAGGCGGCGACGACCTTGATCAGGTCGTTGCTGTAGCCGCTGCCGCCGAGCAGCGAGCGGATGTATTGTTGGCCCATCGAGACGTTGAAGCTGGGCTCGTAGGGGTTGGTGCCGGCACGGTCGGGCAGGAACTGACGCACGACCTCGTTGGCCGTGCCGGGCATCAACTGCATCAGGCCCATGGCGCCGACATAGGAGCGGGCGCGCGGGTTGAACGCCGATTCCTGGCGCATGAAGCCGTAGACCAGCGCCGGCTCGACGACGAAGCCTTCGCGCGGCGTGTAGGGCGGCAGCGGGAAGAGCGCGTTGTCGAGGCCCTCGATGCGCTCGGGCCGCTCGCGCGAGGCGTTGCCGACGCGCAGCGCCAGCGCCGGCAGGCGCGCTTTCTCTGCGATCGCCAGCACCGCCTCGACGATCTTGACGTCGGCGTCGATCGCGGCGGCGAAGAACTCGGTCTCGGCGTTGCTGATGGCGCGCAACTGAAGCAACGCGACGCCGCGCTTGCCGGCGGCGCTGTCGAGCAGCAGCCGACGGCGCTCGCGGTCGAGCTCGGCCGGCTTCCATTGCGGCTTGAGGTCGACGCCCAGGGTCTTCAGCGCCAGCAGGCCGTAGAAGGTGCGGTCGTAGATCGCCGCGCGCTTCATCCACAGCGAGAAGCGCTCGGGATTGCCGGCCAGCAGGTGCGCGCGCGCCGCCCAGAAGGCGCCGGCCGAGAGCACCGACGAATAGGCGCGGCTGGACGAGGCGTCGGCGACCTGCTCGAAGAGCCGCGCCGCCTGGCTGTAGGAACCCTTGCGGAAGGCGGCGATGCCGGCGGTCCAGGTCGCCGAGGGCCGCTCGTCGGAGATCTCGCCGACCGGCTGGTCGACGTTGCCGGCCTGCAGCTGGCGATTGGCGATTTCGCTCTGCCAGCGCGCGACCTCGTCGGCCGGCAGGACGCCCTGCGAGGCTGCCAGCAGGCGGCGCGCGGCGTCGAAGCCCTGATCCTCGATCATGCGAGCCAGCCGCGCGCGCGTGGTCTCGGCCTGCACCGAGCCGCCGCCCATGGTGTGCGTATCGGGGGCGATGCCGCGGCCGCCGCGCGACGATCCGACGAAGCTGGAGGGCGTCAAGTCCGCCGCGCCGCGCGAGGCGGCGAGCCGATAGACGCCGGGCGCGTCGGGATGGTCGTTGTATTCGCGCAGCCAGGACGCGAGCTCGTCCTGCGTCGGCCGGTACGAGGCCGAGAGGTAGCGCTGCGCCAGCATGTAGCCCAGCAGCGTCTTGTCGCGCAGCTCGCGGATGTCGGCGTCGGCGTCGGCGAAGTTGCCGCCGGCCTGCGCGGCGATGATCCGCTGGTACCGCTCGACATCGGCCGACGACAGCACGGTCGGCAGGTCGGAGGGCAAGGAGAAGCTGGGATCGATATCGATCACCGGTGGCGGCGGCACATAGGCCTGCCGCGGCTGCGCCGCGGGCCGCCACACCGGCCGCGCCGCCGGCCGCAC
>Ga0194122_10000083_pt1 | contig 139346 bp, 116 predicted proteins | sample TA2MahCa10mmetaG_FD_155487 | JGI IMG/M metagenome (GOLD analysis project Ga0194122, IMG submission 155487) | Freshwater microbial communities from Lake Tanganyika, Tanzania - TA2015021 Mahale Deep Cast 10m | ecosystem: Environmental > Aquatic > Freshwater > Lake | place: Tanzania: Lake... | reverse complement strand
CTGCGTGGTGGCTGGAATGCTGGCTAAGAGACCCAAACTTGTGGTGGTGGTGGCTTGCGCAATAAATACAGCATCAAAATGCAGGTTGTTGTTTTGGGCAACTGCTTCTGTGTAAATTTCGGTACACCCCAATATACCTTCGGGGTTGGCGCCTCCTTCTGGAATAACCCAGGTGGGTTTGTCTTGAAGTGGAAAAAGGCCTGATTCGTATTTGCTTTCTTTAAAATCTGACCTATTGATAAAATTTAATTTCATGCCGAGTTGGTGGCACTGGTGTAAAATGGTATTGCTTTTCGCATTCAACTCATCTCCCCTAATCCAACCTACAATAGGGATATTCAATTCTTTAGCCGCTGCTGCACTTGCCAATAAATGATTTGAGTAGGCCCCGCCGAAAGTGAGCAATTGCTGCGCGCCGGCATTTTTTGCTGCTTTAAAATTGCCCTCGAGTTTGCGCAATTTATTGCCCGAAATGAAAGGATCAATTAAATCGTCGCGTTTGACGAACAATTGTACTTCAAGTTTGTTAGCGTGTGGTAGGTAGAAGGGTTCTAATTTGGAACGACTTTTTAACTTTGCAAACCACAGCGACATATCAGTACTCATGAGCGAAGATTTTTCTGGATTTTCAAAAAAAAGTCATTTAAACGACGAAGATTACTATTTATCGGAAGAGGGCTATATTGTTTTTACCGAACAGTACCATTTGAAGCGCGGCTATTGTTGCAAAAGCGGCTGCAAACATTGCCCTTACAGTTACGACCCTAAAACTGGGCGCATTGCCGAGTACCCAAAAGATTAATCGATACCCAAATTCGGAAAACGTCCTTTGTAAGATCTGAGGATGTCTTTGATTTGTTGGATATCGGCATCGGCATCTCCCGAAGGCCAAACTAAACTATGAAAACCACCGGTTTTACTTGGGAAATCAATATACGCTACATAGATCGGCACCTTGGCTTTTTCGGCAACGTAGTAAAATCCTTTTTTCCAGTTGGGGTTGTAACTTCGTGTTCCTTCGGGTGAAAATACCATGTACATCGTTTCGTTTTCTTCAAAATAGCGCACTGCGGTATCCGTGAGGTTATTTTTCTCACTGCGGTTTACCGGAATACCACCAATTGCTTTTAAAAACCAACCCAAAGGCCCCCAAAAAAGTTCTTTTTTGATAAGGTAGCGTCCGTTGACGCCGTACTGATAGAAAGCCAAACGACCCAAAATAAAATCCCAATTAGAGGTGTGCGGACCAACAACAACCACGCATTTTTTAATTCCTGCCGGTGGGTTCGGATCAATTTTCCAGCCGATTATCCAAAAAATAAATTTTGCAACGAACTTCATGCCCTAAAGATAAACAATTCATCTTTCATTTATCTTTACACCGTGAAGCGCATCAAAGAGGTTCTGATTGGTTTGTTTGTCATACTTGTACTCTACGCAAGTTACGCGCTGCTCCCTTTTTTAAATTTTCAAAAAACACAAACTGCGCAAATACCTGTTTTCAAGGGTCAAGTCTTGCAAATTGCCCTGATTCCGCTGCAAGTTGTGCAAAGCTGGGTACTCGAACAACAGCTTGAGTCTAAGGATCCGGCTGTTCAAGAAACCCTAAAGCGTTTTGCCCAACAATTCAAAAGCAAACCCGACAAAATTCTTTCCACCTTTGAATTGAATCTCAAAGGCGCTGTTGCCTATTACTTTGTTGACCAACCAGGCCAACAACTCTCCTTCTTTTTTATTCCCGGAACCAGCGCACAGCGCGGTTGGCTTTCCGATACCTACTTTAGTATAGATCAAGGCTTATTTATATTTACCAATAGCCTTTCTTTGGATGAAAAAACGGCATTTACCAAAACGTGTCAAAATTTGCAGTTTAAAAAACAAACCTTTGAGGCGCGTGCACATCATTTTGAATTGCGCAATCAAACCTATACGCTCCGGTGGGAAGAGCATGCTTTTGAGTTGGAATTACCAATGGGAATTCAGGATGCCAAAACCATTTTAAACCCCAAGGGCTTTCATGTCAGTTGCCCTATTGCTTTTAGCAACTTGCCTGCGAAATACCGATTCTTTGAAAATATCAATGCATGTTCAGTAAATTATTACGGCGCTAAACTCAACACCAAACAAGCGCTTGCTTTGGAGTTCGAAGCCTTACTTTCATTTAATCGGCCCACTCAGATCAAAGACTTTCTTCATGAAGCTAAAAAGGTATTCCCGGATTGGAATTGGCAAAACAACTTTGTGCGTGTCAACGATGCCGTATATGCCCTCAAACCAGAAGGAAGGAAGCAACTTTATATTTGTAGTAGCCCCAAAAAACATATTCAAAATGGCGCAATAGCCAAACAAGAAAGTGCTTCGCCCGTTGTCATTAGCGGAGACCCTACCCTTCTTACCAAATTAGACAACGCAGGCTGGGCTGCAGCAATACTCGAACTTTTTCCGATTTATAGAGGATTATCTGATTTTTCTGCCCGAACCGCCAAAGTAAGTACACAACGCCGTCACATTCGTTGGAAACTTAAAAAAGACTATTTTGCCGCCGGAGAATTCCTCAAACTATTGGGCACAGCCAGCGAATAAATAAAAACCCCGCTGCGAACAACGGGGCTTTTCCACTCAGTATTACTAAACCTATCTATCGAATAAAGAGCAGTTCTCTGAATTTCGGCAATGGCCATAGTTCGTCTTCGACAAGCAATTCTAATTTATCGGCGTGGTAGCGGATTTCATCAAAATGAACTTTGACTTGATCACAGTATGCCAAAGCTTTGGCCTCTGCACTTTCAATTTTATTGGCCACCTTGCGCTGCGCAAGCATTGCGTCTGAAGCTTCTTTCATTTTGTTGAGATGCAACGACACCTTTTCTAGTAATTCGATTTGCGCTTTTGCAGCACTTCTGCCCGCTTTATCGCCAAGCACACTTATGAGGCCTTGTACGTTTTGAATGAGTTTATTTTGATATTCTACAGCGGCTGGGATGAAATTATTCTGAACGAGGTCTCCCATGAGGCGTGATTCAATTTGAATTTTCAAGATGTAGTTTTCAAATTCAATTTCAGCTCGTGCTTCAAGTTCTCTTGGGGTAAGTACCTCCATTTCGTTGAACAGTTGCTCCACTTTCTTATTGTGCCAAACTTGCAATGCACGTGGGGTATCTTTGAGGTTGGAAAGCCCACGTTTTTCAGCTTCTTTTACCCATTCGTCGCCATAGCCATTGCCTTCAAAACGAATTTTTTTAGAGGCTTTAATCAATACTTGTAACTCTTTGAGGATGGCTTCGTCCTTGCCTTCCCCTTTTTCAATGCGCTTGTCAACGGCAATTTTGAAGAGACGCAATTGTTTGGCCATAATCGTATTGAGTGCAATCATGGCAGAACCACAGTTGGCTGATGAGCCCACCGCGCGGAATTCAAATTTATTGCCGGTGAAAGCGAAAGGCGAGGTGCGGTTACGATCGGTGTTGTCTAGTAAGATCTGCGGAATTTTACCGATATTGAGTTTGAGCTCTGTTTTATCTTGTGGTGTCATCTTACCAGCCTTGATGTTTTTCTCTAGGTCGTCGAGCAATTGCGAAAGCTGGGTTCCGATGAAGGTTGAGATAATGGCAGGCGGAGCTTCGTTGGCCCCCAAACGGTGATCGTTGGCTGCTGAAGCTATTGCTGCTCTGAGCAAATCTGCGTTGTCGTGGATAGCGGCAATTGTATTCACAAAGAAGGTCAAGAATTGCAAATTGGATTTTGGATTCTTGCCAGGTGCAAGAAGGTTGACACCCGTATTACTACTCAAAGACCAGTTGTTGTGCTTACCAGAACCGTTGACTCCTGCGAAAGGTTTTTCGTGCAACAAAACGCGGAAGTTGTGTTTACGCGCAATTTTCTCCATGAGGTCCATGAGTAAGAGGTTGTGGTCGTTGGCCAAATTACACTCTTCAAAGATAGGTGCACACTCGAACTGGTTGGGCGCTACTTCGTTGTGACGCGTAGTAACAGGAATGCCTAACAATAAAGACTCCACCTCGAACTCACGCATGAACGCGTTCACGCGCTCTGGAATTGAACCAAAGTAGTGGTCTTCGAGCTGTTGGCCTTTTGCAGGCGCATGGCCAAACAAAGCACGACCCGTAAGCATGAGATCAGGGCGCGCATTGAATAAAGCAGAATCAATTAAGAAATATTCTTGCTCCCAACCTAGGGTGGCGATTACTTTATTGACATTTTTATCGAAGTACTGACACACCTCAACCGCAGCTTGGTCAACGGCATGCAAGGCCTTGAGCAAAGGCATTTTGTAGTCAAGAGATTCTCCTGTGTAGGAAATAAAAATGGTAGGAATGCAAAGGGTTTTGCCGATCACGAAGGCCGGTGATGATGGATCCCAAGCGGTGTAGCCACGCGCTTCAAAAGTATTGCGGATACCGCCATTTGGAAAAGAAGATGCGTCTGGCTCTTGCTGCACTAGCATATTGCCATCAAAGCGCTCAATAGCTTTTCCTGGACCAATTGGTTTTAAAAAGGCATCGTGCTTTTCAGCAGTAGTGCCAGTAAGTGGCTGAAACCAGTGCGTGTAGTGGGTGGCTCCTTTTGAGATGGCCCAATCTTTCATGGCGCTCGCTACTTGGTCAGCGTATTTACGGTCTAAACGCGTGCCATTTTGGATGGCTTCTAACATAAACTTATAGGTGTCAGACGGAAGGTACTCGCGCATGACATCTTGGTGAAAAACATTTTGTCCGAAGAGATCCGAAAGTTTGCCATTGAACTCAATGTGCTTTGGTTCACGGTGCAATACATCTTGGTATGCGTTTAGTCGTTTTGTAGCCATATTTATAAATTTTTTACAAATGTATTCATTTTTTAGGGGGTGTTTCTCTTTTTTTTACTCTTTTTTTCAACAATACCCCCTAAAAATTATAAATGAATTAAAAAATATTGAAAAATCAATTTTATAAAATGGAATTTTGAAATTTGCATATGCACTTGAATTGGCTACAAACACAACTTCAAAAAGAACTGCCCGGCGAGCAGGCCCACGCACCCTATCTTAAATACAGGCGTTTTTTTGAAGCAGCCGATAAAGCGAGTGCCCAAGAAGCCGCTGTGGGCATTCATCTTTTCGAGAAAAATGAGCAATGTTATTTTTATTTGATTGAGCGCAGCACCTACGAAGGACAACACAGCGGGCAAATGGCTTTTCCAGGAGGAAAGAAAGATCCAGCAGACCAACACCTCGAACTAACGGCAAGAAGAGAAAGCGAAGAAGAATTAGGAATCAAGCAACAACTTGGCACTACGGCCAAACAACTCACCGCAGTTTGGATACCTGTTTCAGGTTTCATCGTTACGCCTTTCGTATTTGTTCACGAGCAAGAGCCCATATTACAAATAAATACAAGAGAGGTGGCCCATGTAGAAACAATCAAGGTGCTTGATTTACTAGATGAAAAAAATATCCAAAACAGAGATATCCTACTCCCCAACAACCAACGGCTCGAGGGACATCCTTGCTTTATTTTAAATGAAAAGATTATTTGGGGCGCTACGGCTCTGATGTTGAATGAGTTGCGGATGATATTGGGGTAAGACAAGGCCCAAAAAACAGAAAGAGGAACAAACGCTATTTGTTCCTCTTTCTACTAAACCATGCTAAAACTATAAAACTAAAACTACAACTATGAACTGTAATCTTGGTGCAAAGATACGGCGAGTTTTGGTCTGTGCAAGGAAAAATGTGTGAATTTTTTGTTAAATTTTATAAGCGCGGGTCATTTCTCGTTTGCCAGGAGGGCCAGGTAAGGAAAGCACCTCAAAACCAATTGCTTTTAAATCTCGTCTGAACTGCCCTTGGGCGCAGTAGGTTACGAGCACGCCACCTTTATTGAGCGCTGTAAATAATTTTTCAAAAATGGCTTTGTTCCACATCTCGGCTTGTGCTCTTGGCCCAAAAGCATCAAAATAAATCAAATCAAAAAGCGCTTTAGGCTGCCAGTCTTGAATGCTGTTCTTCACTTTGGTAAGCGTAAAATTGGAGTTGAGTGCAAGCGGTTCTTCCCAAGAAGCCGCCATCAATTCATAGTAAATTGCTTTTTCTTCGGGCTTTTGAAAATAAGATAGTTGGCGCCAAATGGCTTCTTCAACCGGGAAAGCTTCGATTCCGGTATATTGGACACTGGACTGATGTTCATGAGCAAACTGCGCACTTAAAAAAGCATTTAATCCCGTGCCAAAACCTACTTCTAATATTTGGATGGATTTGTTTTTTATAGCCAAAGGCTTTAATCCACTGGCAATAAACACATGAAGCGCTTCTTGGACACTGCCATGCCTAGAGTGATAGGTTTCATCTAGCTCAGGGACATACAAAGTTGGCGAACCATCTGCCGTGAGGCGAATTTCTCTTTTCATTTATTTTTTTCTGATCAAGTACAAGCCGTCGCGAATGGGCAACAAGACCCTCTCAACTCTTGGGTCCTGACTGATTTTAAGGTTGAGTTCGCGCAGCAAAACACTGTCTTTGTCTTGGTGTTTGTCGTCGAGTACCTTTCCCGACCACAAAACGTTGTCGATCAATATAAAACCACCCGGACGCAGTTTTTCTAACGCCTGCTCATAATACAACGGATACTGTTGTTTATCGGCATCGATGAAAATCAAATCAAAAGAGATAGCTAGTGAAGGAATCAATTGAGCGGCATCGCCAATTTGATAATCAATTTGAGCAGCAAACGCGGAAGCAGCAAAATAGCCACGCACGCGCATTTCTAATTCTTCATTGACGTCAATGGTAAGGAGCTTCCCGTCTGGCCTCAGGCCTTCTGCCAAGCACAGTGCCGAATAGCCCGTGTAAGTACCGATTTCAAGAATGTTTGTGGGCTGCAACAACTGCGAGAGCATACTGAGCACGCGCCCCTGAAAATGGCCACTAAGCATCCGTGGCTGCAAAACTTCTAGATGCGTTTCGCGGTTAATTTTGGCCAATAGTGCCGATTCTTCTGAGCTATGTTGCGTCACATAAGCTTGTAATTGTGCAGAAATGAATTCCATGGATAGTTTCTATTTGCACAAAGATAGGTGAAGCTCGGCGCATTTTTCTAAATTTGTAACTTCAGATAATTCAAATGACTGTATCCGCAATTCGACAACAATTTTTCGACTTTTTTCAAAGCAAAGGACATCAAATCGTCTCTTCGGCGCCAATGGTCGTCAAAAACGACCCTACCTTGATGTTCACCAATGCTGGTATGAACCAATTCAAGGACTTTTTCTTGGGTTACCAGACGCCTAATGAGCGCAGGGTGGCCAATTCTCAAAAATGCTTGCGCGTTTCCGGAAAACACAACGATCTCGAAGAAGTCGGTGTGGATACCTATCACCACACCATGTTTGAAATGTTGGGCAACTGGTCTTTTGGCGATTACTTCAAAGAAGAGACTATTGGTTGGGCTTGGGAACTCCTCACGGAAGTTTATCGGATCCCAAAAGAGCAATTATACGTAACTGTTTTTGAAGGCGACACAAAAGATGGCGTACCACAAGACCAAGAAAGCCGCGACATCTGGAAAAAATACATCGCCGAAGACCGCATCATTCTCGCCTCCAAAAAAGACAACTTCTGGGAAATGGGCGACACCGGCCCTTGTGGCCCTTGTACCGAAATACACGTTGATTTGCGCAGTCCAGAAGAACGCGCCACAGGCGATGGTAAAGCGTTGGTAAATGCAGACCACCCGCAAGTCATTGAAATCTGGAACAACGTTTTTATGGAGTTCAACCGCAAAGCCGATGGTAGCCTGGAAGCGCTTCCATCCAAACACGTCGACACCGGTATGGGCCTTGAGCGCTTGGCCATGGCGCTGCAAGGCAAGCAATCAAATTACGACACCGATCTCTTTCAGACCCTAATTCAGTTTATTGCCAGCGAAGCCGGTGTTCCGTACGGTCAAAAAGAAGAGACCGATATTGCGTTGCGCGTCATTGCCGATCACATCCGCGCAATTGCATTCTCTATTGCCGATGGCCAGCTGCCGGCCAACAACGGCGCAGGCTATGTCATTCGCCGTATTTTGCGCAGAGCCGTTCGCTACGGTTACCAAACCCTTGGGCTTAAAGAGCCTTTCTTGTGCGAGCTAGCACAAGTGCTCACCGAACTCATGGGCAACCCTTACACCGAACTCATTGCACAAAAAGAACTTATTTATAAAGTCATCAAAGAAGAAGAACTCAGTTTCTTCAGAACACTTGAACTCGGAATCAAACGCATCGAGGATCTCATCGGACAAGTTAAATCTTCCGGTAGAAATCAAATTACAGGCGCTGCTGCCTTTGAACTTTATGACACCTACGGTTTTCCACTAGACCTCACCTCCCTGATTGCCAGAGAAAACGGACTCAGCATAGATGAAAAAGGCTTTGAGCAAGAGCTTCAGATTCAAAAAGAGCGTTCCAGAGCCGCCACCAGCATAGAAACCGACGACTGGATGCAAGTGCATCCGGATGTCAACACAACGTTTATTGGCTATGACCAAAAAGCGGCCGCTGTCCAAATCATCAAATACCGACGCGTTAGTCAAAAAGGCAAAGTTTTTTTCCAACTCGTATTGGATCAAACGCCTTTTTATCCCGAAGGTGGCGGTCAAATTGGCGATAGCGGTGTGCTTTTCAATAACACCGATCGCATTGTTATTTTCGACACCAAAAAAGAAAATAACCTCATTGTGCATCTCGCCACCACCTTACCCACAGATTTAACCGGGACTTTTGAGGCACAAATCGACTTGGCCAAGCAACAACATACCGCCAAAAATCACAGTGCTACACACCTACTCCACCACGCCCTGCGCAGTGTCTTGGGCACGCACGTCGAACAAAAAGGATCTTTGGTTTCCGACAATGCGTTGCGTTTTGATTTCTCGCATTTTTCGAAAGTGACCGATGAACAACTTGCTGCGATTGAAGCACAAGTAAATTCCGTAATTGCCGCAGCTCAGCCGCTCATTGAAAACCGCGCCCTCGATATCGAAAGCGCAAAGCAAAAAGGAGCCATGGCACTCTTCGGCGAAAAATATGGCGATACCGTTCGGGTTATTGAATTTGGACCATCAATTGAATTGTGTGGTGGTATCCACGTTCCAAATACCAATCAAATTGGTGTTTTCAAACTAGTTTCAGAAAGTGCAGTAGCAGCCGGAATTCGCCGTATTGAGGCCATTACAGGTATGGCAGCCATGGACTACTACAAGCAAAAGGCCGCTCAACTCGAACAAATCGAAGAATTACTTAAGAAACCTAAAGAAATTGTCAAGGCCATTGAAGCTTTGCAGCAAAACAACAACGCCCTACAAAAAGAACTCGAGCGCTTTGCTAAATTACAAGCGCAGCAACTCAAAAATGAATTGAAAAAGGAAGTCAAAGCAGTCAACGGCTATCATTTATTGATAAAAGAAATCAATACAGACGCCGCTAGCGCCAAAGACATCCTCTTTCAATTGCGTCAAGAATTTCAGCCTTTTGTCGGCATTTTAGCCAATAAAGAAAACGATAAATGCGGACTCACGCTCTTGCTAGATGAAACACTAGCTGCTCAAAACAATTGGAACGCAGCCCAATGGATTCGTGAAACAGCTAGCCTGATTCAAGGTGGAGGTGGTGGCCAAGCTTCTTTTGCGAGTGCCGGTGGTAAAAACGCTGCCGGATTGGGCGCTGCACTTGCCGCTCTTCAAAACAAACTCAGTGGCCAATAAAAAAATCCTGATCATCACTTATTACTGGCCTCCGAGCGGAGGCACAGGCGTGCAGCGCTGGTTGCATTTTAGCCGTTATTTAGAAGAGTTGGGTTGGGAACCCATCATTTACACTCCAGCTAATCCCGAAGCGCCAGTCCAAGACGAAGCCTTACTGAAGCTGATTGGTCCCAAAACCAAAATACGCAAACAACCCATCTGGGAGCCCACCCAACTATATAAAAACCTAAGCGGCCAAAAAGGAAAGCAACTGCATACTGGCTTCTTGACGCAAGAAGGCCAAAAAACGAGTTCATGGCTGCAGCGTTTAGCGATGTGGTTGCGTGCCAATATCTTTATTCCCGATGCCAAAATGGCCTGGATACGTCCGTCTGTACGTTTTCTTACCAAAGAATTACAAAAACAGCCGGTAGCTGCCATCATTTCTACAGGTCCGCCCCACTCTTTGCACTTGATTGCCCGCCAACTAAAACGACGCACGGGTACAAAATGGTTGGCCGATTTCAGAGACCCCTGGACGCAAATAGATTGGTTTGAGCAACTTCCTTTAAGTCGTCTTGGCTTGCGCCAACATCAAAAATTGGAAGCCAGTATTTTTAAAGAAGCTGACGAACTCATTGTAGTGAGTCGTGATATGCAAACCCAAATGCACAAATTAGCGGGGCGTCTTCCCAAACTGATTTCCAATGGCTTTGCACCTGAAGATTTCAGTTGTTTCGAACACAAGCCGGACCCGAATTTTACCATTTTGCATACGGGCTCAATCAACAAAGACCGCAACCCTAGCGCTGTTTGGCAAAGTTTGGGTGCGTATACCAAAGCCCATCCTGATTTTGCAGCCAAACTGCGCATACGCCTCATCGGTGCACTAGATGCAAGTGTCAAACAAGACCTTCAGGCCGAGGGTTTACTTCCTTACACGGATTTCCAGGATTTCATACCACACGAACACGTTATCGAGGCACTTTCATGTTGCAGTCTGCTGCTGCTTCCGCTCAATAATGTCAAGAGTCAGAAAGGAATTGTGACCGGAAAATTATTTGAATACCTTGCTAGCCAACAACCCATTTTGGCAATTGGCCCTGCCGATGGCGATGCCGCAGCTATTTTAGCAACACAAGCAGGAACGCAAATCATCGATTTTGACACTCCGGTTCCTTGGGCGCAAATCATCGCTTCCTGCAAAGACAAACCCCAAAGAACTGCCAGCTTACTGCCGTATTCCAGAAAAGAACTCGCCAACCAATTTGCCGCTTTAATCCAATGATGAACGCCGTCGAATTTTTCCTGCTTGACCTCTTTGGTTCTTGGACCTTCGCCAAGTTTTTACCTTATGCGGTTCTTTTGCTTTTAGGCGGTCTTGCGGCATGGTACTTAAAAAAAATGCGCAGCAGGTTATGGATAAAACTTAGCTTCATGCTATTGGTCGCTGCTTTACCTTTCGCAACCTATTTTTTCTTCTATCCGATTTACCAACCTGATCTTTTTGACCAAACCTACAAACCTGGCGCCTTCGTGAAAGTTCAGACTGCCAAAGCAATGCTTGCCGTGGTTGTTTTACCTGGCTGCCCCTATTGCGAAGGATCTATCAAAACAATGAACCAACTTCAAGCGCAAAACCCAAAGCTAAAAATCGTGTATTATTTGGTATCCGATGACAGCACGGCCAAGGCTTCCTATGAAAAACAACTCGACAAACGCATTGGCGTTGTCTATGAAAAAAATGCCATGCGCTGGATGTTAGCCGCAGAAGGTGTTTTTCCGAGTTATTTGCTCTATGATCACAAGCAGCTAAAGGCGGCTTGGCACAACACTACTTTTGGAGTTCGGGCGCTTGATTATTTGCGCGCTTATAAGTAAGCCAGAGCGCCAAAGCAAAACCGAGTAAAAGCAACCCAGAACCGAGCATCGAAAGCGTAGTTCCTACTTGCACACTAACCGGCTCAAATTTCCATGTGACTTGATGAGTGCCAGCCGGCACAACCACCGCACGCAATAAGTAATTTGCACGTAGTGTTTCTACAGGCTTTTTACCATCAATATAACAATTCCAGCCCGCAGGGTAATAGATTTCACTGAAGACAGCTAGTTGTTTGGTTTTCGAATTTGAACGATAAGCCAGTTCTGAAGGATCGTATTTGGTAAGTTCAATACTTGAAGTTGAGTCCGCTTTTAAACCAACTACCATGTTTGCATATTCGCTAGAAACAATTGCTCGTGTTTTACTATTTTGAAATGCTTTAGAACCCGAAGCTAGAATTTCTTCATTGGCATTCTTAACCAATTTGACGTCGGAAACAAACCAAGCAGGACCATTTGCATTGGTATTGCGCAAAGCAGGTTGGTCTGGTTTGGTAATGATGTATTTTGTATTGAGCATATTGAGGTATTCTGCCTCGCCACTGAGTGCGATTTCAGACACACTTAGTGTATCAAAAATTTGCTGCGCTTGCTCTTGGCTAATATCGGCAGGAAGCGCTAGTGTTCGGAACTTCTCATTTTTTGCCTGATTCACGGCAGCACTCAAGGCTTGGGCAGCAGCTGGGAAATGGAAATCGACAAATTCTTGATAGCGCTTTAGTTTGGCGCCATGGTAACCACCTAAACTTTTGTGAAAAAAGCTGGTGTTGGTCTCGGCCATAGTGCCATTGGTGTTGAGCACGCGATAGTTACTTGAAAGATTAAGCGCGCCGAATGCAGCATAAGCGCTTAAGGTGTTTTCGTCGGTGAGGTTCTTGTAATAGTCGAAATCTGCGTATGCGGTACGTAATTTTTGAGCAAGAGTAGCATTTGGGTTTTCACGGTTCAGGATACTCATATCGGCAGGTGAAACAGCATAAGGCACGCTTGCTTCATCCAATGTTTGGTAAGAAGCATAGCTGCCGGTGCTGTCGTCGTTGTTAAGGTAGCGCTTGGCAACACTCATCTGATCGCCGAGCACCAAAACACCGGTAATAGCCAACAATATGATGCGGTTGATCTGTGTGCGGATAAACAATACGACGATGCCAAGGCCCAATAAAACCAAAAACAACGAACGTTGCATATCTGCTTTGTAGATGTCAATTCGGGTATCGACCAACGCCTGACGCAAGCCTTGGTAGTAGGCAGTTTGGCTGGCATCTTTGGCCTGGTTAGAAGCTTCGTTGAATTGTTTGATTTCGTCTGGACTCAAAAATGTACCTGAAATACTTGGCGTCATTAGAAGTACAACCCCTGTTAAGGCTATAGCACCCATGGCACCGTACCAGTATTTCTTTTGACCCCAAAGACCTTCGTTTTTAAGTAATTTGTCGACAAACAATAAACCCATGGCTGGAATCATGATTTGGAACAAAACGAGCAGCATTTTGGAATCCCTAAATTTATTGTACATCGGGAACTGATGAATGAAGAAATCATTGAACGCATTCATTTGATTGGATGCCAAATAGAGCACCAAGATGCTGAGCACTATAAATGGCCAACGCAATACATCTTTAACAAAAATCAGCCCCAAAATAAAAAATACAAGCATCACTACACCAAAATAAAAAGCACCACCGCTCATGCGCTGACCTCCCCAATAATGGTTCATTTGCCCTACTTGCTCGGCATAAGTAGGATCTGTATTGGCTAGTGCATCGGGGTCGTTGCCAATGAGATCGCCTTTACCGCCTTTGGCATTTGGCGCATAAATAGAGAGTAATTCGCGCTTGCCGTAATTATATTCGAGAATGTAGTCTTCATTGAGGCCTTCTTTGGCTTGTGTGCTGCCCATTTTTGGCTTGATAGTGAGTTCTGAACTACCACGCGTAGTGGCTTTACTGTATTCTAAGGTAGTGCTGAGAAGGCTGGCATTGGAAAGCAACGCCAATGCGCTTGCAACTGCCAAGCCAGCGATGGAGAAAAGTAGCGTTTTGATTTCTTTGGCCAAGCCCAAACGCAACGTTTCGGCAATGGCTACCGCACCCAGAATAAAAGCCAAGTAGTAGGTCATCTGTAAGTGATTGGCTGTAATATTCAGACCTAAGAACAAAGCAAAAACGGCCGAACCCAATAACCAACGACCCCTAAAAGCCAAAATGAGCCCACCAAGCGCCGGGGCCATATACGCAATTGAATTGACTTTTGACATATGTCCTGCTCCCAAATAAAGAATATTAATTGTGGAGAAACCGTAGCATAAAGCACCAATCATTGAAAGCCAAGGATTGATGCGCAAGCACAGACCTAAAATATAGAAGCCGAGCATGGAAATAAAAAGAATTCCGACCGGACGCGGCAAGCCTAATTTGATGAATTGGTCTACTTTGGTAAGCCAATTGGCGTTGTGCTCCACCGAAATTTGGTAAGCCGGCATGCCGGAAAACATGGCGTTGGTCCAGTAAGGTTGTTTGTTGTCGTTGGCCAGCTTGTAGTCAAAAATTTCTTTCGACATGCCTTGGAACTGTCTGATATCACTTTGTTTGAGTGCATAACCGTCGTAAAGTGGCGCAAAATAGACAGAAGGCAATACCACAAACAGAACAACAGCAATAAGATGAGGAAGAATGGATTTAAGCGAAAATTTCATATGCTAAATTTGGTTGAATTTACAAATTAATGGCTTGGGTTGGCATAGCGCAGGACATCGGCTTGGGTGATACACTGGTCTGATAAAATGACCAAGCGTTCGATGATGTTGCGCAATTCCCGGATATTACCTGTCCAATTGAGTTGTTGAAGTGCAGCAACAGCTGGGCCTTCGATGGCTTTGGTGACGATACCGTGGTCCTGACAAACTAAATTTAAAAAATGTTCTATCAGCAGTGGGATGTCTTCACGGCGTTCATTGAGCGACGGAACGTGAATGAGAATGACAGCCAAGCGATGAAAGAGGTCTTCTCTGAAGCGCCCCGCAGTGATTTCTTCGCGGAGATCCTTGTTCGTAGCAGCCACTACCCTACAATCTACTTTAATGTCTTTTTCTCCACCTACGCGTTGAATCACGTTCTCTTGAAGCGCACGCAGCACTTTGGCTTGGGCAGATAGAGACATATCGCCAATTTCATCTAAGAACAAAGTGCCACCTGAAGCCAATTCAAATTTACCTTTTCGGTCTTTGACAGCTGAAGTAAAAGCGCCTTTTTCATGTCCAAATAATTCGCTTTCAATGAGTTCAGCTGGAATTGCCGCACAATTGACCTCTATGAAAGGCATTTTTGTGCGTTCAGAAAGTTGGTGCAACGAACGAGCCACTAATTCTTTACCTGTGCCGTTTGAGCCCGTAACCAATACGCGGGCGTCTGAAGGAGCCACTTTTTCTATCATGGCTTTGATCTCCATAATTGCCGGGCTTTCGCCTATGATGGAAGATCCTTTAATTTTCTTGACAACTTGCTTGAGTTGCTTGGTTTCTTGAACCAAAATATTGCGGTCTTTGACTTGTCTTAACAACACCAAAATGCGATTCAGGTCAAGGGGTTTTTCTATGAAATCAAAGGCGCCTTTTTTGATACAGGCTACTGCTGTTTCAACGGTACCATGGCCAGAAATCATGATGATAGGTGCTTCGATTCCTTGGCTTTGAATGGCGTCTAGCAGTTCGAGACCATCCATTTGCGGCATTTTGACATCTGAAAAAATCAAGTCAAAAGTCTGGTCTTTAAGATACTGCAGCGCCTGTGTGCCATTTTCGGCTTCGGTCACCTGACAGTCTTCAAACTCCAATATTTCTCGGAGTGCCCGGCGAATTGCGCGTTCGTCATCGATGAGTAGTACGTGCATGATTTTGTTATTTTGTGTTTTTTACGGTGCGTTCCAACATGGGTACAAATTTAAAAGTACCAAATTCTTGTGTGCTATAATTACTTGCATCTGTTTTTTGGATGCGCAACATTTTTTGCTCAGCACCTTCTCCTACCGGAATAATCATGATGCCGCCTATTTTAAGTTGATCGAGTAAAGTTTGTGGGAGGTCTGGCGCGCCGCAAGTGACTAATATGCGGTCGTAGGGTGCGTAGACCCGGTTACCCTTGTAACCATCACCAAAAAACAAACTAGGGTTGAATTTAAAAAAATCAAGCATTTGCTTGGCTTTGAGATGCAAAGGTTGGTGGCGTTCGATGGAATAAACTTTGGCGCCAAGTTGGCATAAAATGGCAGTTTGGAAGCCAGAACCTGTTCCGATTTCCAGCACTTTCATGCCTTTTTCTAGTTCGAGTAATTCGGTTTGAAACGCAACTGTGTAGGGGTGTGAAATGGTCTGACCCGAACCAATTTGAAAAGCCATATTGGTATAGGCTTGTTCGTCGAAGGCAAGGTCCAAAAAGTAATGGCGCGGAATAGCATCGAAGGCCTTTAAAATACGCTGATCTTGGATGCCCATTTCAGTAAGCTCACCGATGAGTTGCTTGCGACGACCTTTGTGCTTAAAAGTATCTCTGAACGGTTGCATAAAGGGTTTATAACAGCGCTACGCCAACAGGACAATGATCAGAACCCAACACGTCGTTGAGGATAAAAGCTTCTTTGAGCTGAGGACGCATGTGTGCGCTCATTAAAAAGTAATCGATGCGCCAACCAACGTTTTTCTGACGTGCGCCAGCGCGGTAACTCCACCAAGAGTATTTTACTTCTGTCGGATGCATGATTCTGAACGTATCGAGTAAATTGGCGCCAACATAAGCGTTCATACCGTCGATTTCTTCTTGCATATACCCCGCTGCTTTGTTGTAGTTTTCTTTGGGCCGCGCCAAATCGATGGCTTGATGCGCCACATTGAAATCACCGCAAACCAAGACAGGTTTCTTGGTTTCGAGCGCCTTGAGATAGGCTAAGAAAGCAGCATCCCAGGTTTGACGATAAGCCAAACGCAGTAACTCACTGCCTGAGTTGGGCACATAAACGGTTACTAAAAAGAAGTGCTGAAATTCGGCGCAAATGACGCGTCCTTCGGTGTCGTGTTCAAGAACACCTATGCCGTAGCTAACGCTAATTGGTTCCGTTTTACTCAGAATAGCCGTGCCTGAATATCCTTTTCTTTCTGCCGAATGAGCATAAACGTGATAAGCTGATAATGAGGAAACCGCTTCTTTGACTTGTACTGGTGTTGCTTTGGTTTCTTGTAAACAGATGACATCGGCATTTTGCGCTTGCATGTCAGCGATAAAGGTCTTGCCTACTACAGCACGAATGCCATTGACGTTAAAAGAAAGGATTTTCATGCATTGAGTTTAGCCTCAAAAATACTAAAATTTAAGGCGCAGAAAGCTGTATTAATGAGGTAAAACCTTTCCCGAATTGTACTCGGACTTCAACACCGTGCTTGGTGTACCCGAATAATAGAGATTGCCGGGTCCATACAATTGCGCTTTGAGTAGAATGTCATCGGCCCAAATATGGCTTGAAAGCGGTGATGCGCTTCTAAAAGAGAGCGAATCGGCTACCTGTAATTGGGTTGCTTGAATAGAAACTGAGCCATCTAGATCGACAAACAGCGCTTTGCAAGTACCGCTTAACTGCGCATTTTGCCAACCGTAATTATTGCGTATGGTTAATTTTTCTAGTGCCACTTGAAGCTTAACCATTCCCACACCTTCCTTGAGGAAGAGCAAAAGTTCATTGGCTACCCAATTTCCTTGGTTGGAAACCTGTTCACTATTAGCCAAATGCAGTTCAGCAAATTCAGTAAAATGAAGGGTGGCTTTTACACTTCCGTTTCGATAGCGTAAAAATTTACAGCGATTTTTATTTCTTAAGTGTAGCGTATCCGCTTCCAATTCAGCTTCTAGAAACCCTTGTAAATTTGCCCCTGCCTCCCACTCTAAAAAATCGAGCGAATCTTGCACTAAAACCAATTCAATATGTGCTTGCAGATCTAAAAAATTAAATTTGGAAAGCGGCAAAATGCGTTTTTCTTGCGCGCCCGTTCCCTTCCAACAAGTTCTTTCGGAAGGCTTCTGACAAGCCAACAAAGCGCATGCAAGTAGAATGGTTAAAACGACTTTCATCGATTCAAATGGTAAATAATGCCAAGTTCCATGTAATCGGCTTTGGCAAAATGTGTTTTTAGCGTTACCAGTGCTTCAAGTTCTTTGGAGAGCGCATAACGGCTACCTAAACGAATGTATACAGGGACGTCAGGCCTTAATACGTCACGGACATAAACACCCACGCCGTAAATAAAATGCACGCGATCAAACGGCTGCACATACCCCAAAAATAAGCCGATTTGCAGCGGATCTAGTGATGCAGCATTTGGATAGCTCGGGTGGGAAAGCAAACCCGTTTTGTAAATGATATCAACAGAAGCCTCGAGCCCCGCTTTTGGCCCAAAATATTTACGACCAAATAGACTCATGGCATAAACCGGATAACGACCTACGCCGACAGGACGCATTTCTTTGGCACTTAAAATTGCAGTGAGGCCGTAGGTGAATTTGGGTTTTTCAAGTGTAGTTTGCTGTTTGGGTGTATCCTGAGCAAAAAAACGTTGTACACCTAAAGATAAATAGGGCACATTGATGCCGAGATTGGGCATTTGATAACTGGCATTCGAGAAATGGGTCATGTCAATGCCAAGCGTAATTCCTGTTTGTTTGAAACGCAAGCTTTGCTTTAAAGCATAACACATTAAGGCGTTGACCTTTGAACCGATTGCTACATTTTCTGGATTGAGCACTGGATCAAAAGGCCGGTTGGTATAACCCAAACCGGTAGAAAATCGAAAATCGAGGCGATACGCTTTGTATTTGATAATGGGTAATTCCACAAATCCATAAAGGCCGGTAAATCTTCCTAAAATGTCGTTGTTGCCAACCGAACCAAAAAAAAGGGTGCCGCCCACCATCGGATTTCTGTAAGCTTCGTGCCAAGGTTTGGTATTTTTGGTTTGGTAGATATAGGAAAGTTCAGATGCCACAGCCGGTGCCTGGGGCAAGTGAGCCATTAGACCACGGTGTGCCAATAAAAAACCCAATTTTTGACGGTATTCAAACCCTGGTTGTGTAAAGGCTTTTGCACCAACGATAAAAGAGACAAAAAATAAGATGGGTAAACGCATGCTCAAATTTAACGAAAAGCTCGATGCAACTGCTACCTTTGTATTATGGATTCACGTTTAATTGCCTTTTCTCGCTTGCTCAACATCATGGATGAACTCCGTGAACGTTGTCCCTGGGACCAAAAACAAACCTTTGAAACCCTGCGCAACCTGACCATCGAGGAAACTTACGAAATGGCCGATGCCATCACGGACAAAGACTATTCAAGCCTGGAAGGTGAACTTGGTGACCTCTTTCTACATTTGGTTTTTTACAGTAAAATCGGGTCCGAACAAGGGCTTTTTGATGTAAGTAGTGTCTTGAATAAAATTTGCGACAAACTCATTTATAGGCATCCGCACATTTACAGTAATGTAGAAGCCAACGACGAAGAAACGGTGAAGGCCAACTGGGAAAAACTCAAACTCAAAGAAGGCAAGAAATCGGTCCTTGAAGGCGTGCCCAACTCACTTCCTGCACTTGTCAAAGCCACCCGCATCCAAGAAAAGGTCAAAGGCGTAGGTTTTGAATTTGAAAAAGCCGACGACGTCTGGCTAAAAGTTCAAGAAGAAATTGCAGAACTGAAAACAGAGGTAGACGCCAATTCAAATCAAATTGAAGCGGAATTTGGCGATGTACTTTTCTCATTGGTGAACTACGCACGTTTTTTAAATATTTCGCCTGAAAACGCCTTAGCCCTTACCAATCAGAAATTCATCAAGCGTTTCCAAAACATGGAACATTTGCTTGAAAACGATGGTTTGTTGATCCAAAATCAAACTTTAGCGCAATTAGATACCTATTGGGAACGCGCCAAAAAAAACAGTTCAAAAACAAATTAAAGACCTATGGACACCTTATATCATTACAGCATCAAGACACTCATCTTACTACTGGTCACTTTAATCATCCGGATTTTTGCAGGCAAAGCCGTGACGCGCTTTTTGGCAAAATTTGAGGGTGATATCAAAAGAAAGCGCGTGTCGATACGCATCATTAATCTGTTCTTGTCTATTTTCTTTATCCTGGTTTTTGCGGCCATTTGGAATATCCAAACCAAAGACCTCATCGTTTTCTTCACCTCCACCATTACCGTTATCGGCATCGCCTTTTTTGCCAATTGGTCTATTTTATCGAACATCACCGCGAGCTTGATTTTATATTTCAATCATCCGCTCAATATTGGTGAAATAGTGCGGATCTACGACAAAGAGTTCGATATTGAAGGTGAGCTCATTGACCTGAGTTTTTTCTTTATGTATATTAGGTCACACGAAGGAAATCTCGTTACCATACCTACCTCGGCCGTTCTGAACAAAACCGTGATTATCAAAGCGCCAAAACTTTAACGCGGAAAGCATAAAAAGTACTTTTCTACTGGCGTAGAAAGTGCAGAAATATTGAGATTATCTGAAGCCTTTGACAATTCTACGACCTCGCCATTTTTGCGCAACAAATTAATGTTGTGCTTGTGTTCGTTGTAAGCTTTATTTGTCAGTACGTCAGAATAGATGAAATAACTCAGTTCATGGTCCGAAATGTTATGTTCAAATTGCACCCGCACTTTTTCTTTTGCAATGCGTTCGGCCGTAAAAGGCGTCTTTGAAATTTCTATTTTAAAAAGTTGTCTGTTGACCAATCCCGAACAAATTGTTGCCAAAACATAATCTGGCGCAAATTGCCATACTTTGATGGCACCCCAGATATCGTAGTCGTCTAGGCGCGCAAAATAACTTAAGACCATCGGATCTTGTTCAAAGTGTTCGGTGCGGATATCTTGGGTCAAGAAGAATTTGAGTGCCGGGCTCGCAAATAAGTCCATGCCATTTTTGGTAAGTTCTTTGGCACGGCGCAGGGCGTGGATAAGCATGAATTCAGCAGCCACGACAGTTTTGTGCAAATACACTTGCCAATACATGAGGCGGCGTGCCACAATAAATTTTTCTACGGAATAAATTCCTTTTTCTTCGAGCACCAAATGACCGTTGTGGACATTGAGCATTTCGATCAAGCGTTCACTGCCAATAACACCCTCAGAAACGCCAGAGTAAAAACTATCCCGGTTCAAATAATCTAGGCGATCCATATCGAGCTGGGAACTCACAAGCTGATGTAAAAAAGGTTTATGGTAGAAATTATTGAAAATCTGTAAGGCAATTTCAAGATCATGGCCGTATTCAACCGAAAGCTCTGCGATAAAAAATCCGGATATTTGTTCGTGGCTCACACCACAAACGATATCGTATTCCAGCGCATGGCTGAAAGGGCCGTGACCAATATCGTGAAGCAAAATAGCCAGGCAAACGGCACGTTCTTCGTCAGGCGTAATATCGTGACCTTTGCGACGAATACTTGTTACGGCCTGGGTCATGAGGTGCATGGCGCCCAATACATGGTGAAACCGCGTATGGTTAGCACCCGGATACACCAAATGACTCAACCCTAGTTGTTGGATTCGCCGCAGGCGTTGAAAGTAGGGATGCTCGAAAATATCGAAAATAATTTCGTGGGGTAAAGAAATAAAACCATAGACTGGGTCGTTAATGATTTTCTTCTTGTTGTTGGGGCTTGTATTCGCTGGCAAGTTGCTAACTTTAAAAATTCAATCAAAGCTATAAAAATAAGACATATGCTAGGTAAAATTCTTTGGGCCGACGACGAAATCGAACTTCTTAAGCCGCACGTATTGTTTTTAGAATCCAAAGGTTATGATGTTGAAACCGCAACCAATGGCCAAGATGCTATTGAAAAAGCGCTCTCTCAGCACTTCGACATCATCTTCTTGGACGAAAATATGCCCGGTCTTAGTGGCCTTGAAACCCTTGCACAAATCAAAGAGCAAAAAGCGTTGGTTCCCGTAGTTATGATCACTAAAAGCGAAGAAGAACACATCATGGAAGAAGCCATTGGCTCCAAAATTGCCGATTACCTCATCAAGCCAGTGAATCCGAACCAAATTTTGCTGAGCATCAAAAAAAACCTCGACCATAGCAAACTCATCAGTCAAAAAACAAACGCCAGTTACCAGCAAGAGTTTCGCCAACTCGGTATGCAATTAATGGGTCGCTTAGATGCCGAGCAATGGAAAGAGCTCTATACCAAACTGGTTTTTTGGGAACTCCAGCTCGATAACATCGAAGACAGCGGCATGCGCGAAATCTTTGAAATGCAGAAAAAAGAAGCCAACAAGCTTTTCTGTGATTTCATCGAAGACAACTACCTCGATTGGACCAGCGGCGACCCAGAGGCCCCAAGTATGATCCACACGGTCATCAAAGACCGCATTGCTCCGTTCATCGGCAAAGAAAAATTAGCTGTCCTAGTTATCGACAACCTGCGTTTTGACCAATGGAAAACCATTGAAGGTATCCTTGGCCGTTACTTTCAAAAGGAAGAAGAAGATATCGTATTCTCGATACTCCCCACTGCGACGCACTATGCAAGAAACGCATTTTTTGCAGGTCTCTTACCTGCCGAAATTGAACGACGCTTCCCTACCTTATGGAAAAACGAAGACGACGAAGGTGGCAAAAACATGCACGAAAAAGAATTTTTAGAAGCGCAACTCAGACGCCTAGGTAAAAACGTAAAATGGTCTTACAATAAGATCACCAATGTAGAGGCAGGTAAAAAACTTGCCGATCAATTCCACCAATGGAAAGAAAACGATGTCAATTTCATCGTATACAACTTTGTGGACATGCTCTCCCATGCACGTACGGAAATGGAAGTCATCAGAGAACTTGCCGACAACGAAGCTGCCTACCGCTCCATTACCACCAGCTGGCTCGAGCATTCACCGCTACTCGATATTCTCAAAAAAATAGCAGAGGCAGGACACAGACTGATTATTACCACCGACCACGGCACCATAAAAGTCACCAAACCAGTGCGCATTGTCGGCGAGCGTAATACCAATACCAACTTGCGCTACAAAGCAGGTCGTGGGCTTAGTTACGATGCCAAAGAAGTATTTGTGGTGAAGAATCCGCAAGAAGCGCAACTCCCCAAACTGAAGCTTTCAGCTGAATTCGTTTTTGCGCGCGAACAAGACTTTTTTGTATACCCAAATAATTACAATCATTTTGTCAATTATTATGGGCAAACCTTCCAACACGGTGGTATTTCATTAGAGGAAATTCTCATTCCCTACGTTGTGCTGAAGGCCAAATAAAGAAAGTTCAAAAAAAGGCATTTTTTTGCTTCTTTAGAACCATTCAAAATAAGGAAAATCCGTAATTTTGTCGAAAATAACAAAAGATGGATTCCACGCCTTTTTCCGTACATGCCATTCGCGAGCTCTTCCCGGCCTTGGGTCAAAAAGTTTACGGGAAATCACTCATCTATTTTGACAACGGCGCCACTTCCCAAAAACCTCAAATTGTATTGGATACTTTGGCTCAATACTATGCCTTAGAAAATGCCAATATCCATCGCGGCGTTCATTACCTTAGCCAACAGGCTACGTCTGCTTATGAAGCAGCTAGGCGCACGATTCAACAATACATCAAGGCCAAAGCGCCCGAAGAAGTCATCTTCACCAAAGGCACTACTGATAGCATCAATCTAGTTGCTTATTCATTCGGAGAGCGCCTTAAGCCAGGCGATGAAATCCTGATTTCCGCCATGGAACACCACTCCAATATCGTCCCATGGCAATTGTTGTGTGAGCGCAAAGGTTGTGTGCTTCGTGTCATTCCGATTTCCAAAAAAGGGGAAATCGACATAGCGGCTTTTGAGCAAATGCTCAATGAACGCACAAAGCTTTTAGCCATCACGCACATTTCTAATACGCTCGGCACCATCAATCCGGTCAAAGAACTCATCGCTAAAGCACACGCTGCTGGAGCTAAAGTACTCTTAGATGGCGCCCAAAGTATCCAGCACCTTTCTATAGATGTCCAAGACCTAAATTGTGACTTCTACACTTTTTCTGGCCACAAAGTTTTCGGGCCAACCGGAATCGGTATATTATATGGAAAAGAAGCGCTTTTAGAGACCATGCCACCGTATCAAGGCGGTGGCGACATGATCTCAAAAGTAACATTTGAACGCAGTACATACAACGCACTACCGCTCAAATTTGAGGCCGGCACACCCCACATTGCTGGCGCTATTGGCCTTGGAAGTGCCATCTCATTTTTGCAAAGCCTCGACATGAAAGCTGCTGCAGCCCATGAGCTCGAGCTCACACAGTACGCGCAAGGTATTTTGGATACCTTCGAAGGTTTGCACATCATTGGCGAAGCCAAGAACAAAACCAGTGTGGTTTCGTTTACCATAGATCATATGCATCCGTTCGATATTGGCACACTTCTCGATAAACAAGGAATTGCCGTGCGCACCGGTCATCATTGCACACAGCCACTCATGGATTTCTTTCAAATCCCAGGTACCGTCAGAGCATCTTTTGCCTTTTACAACACCAAAGAAGAAATCGACACTTTTGTTGCGGCTCTTGAGCGCAGCATGCAAATTCTAGGCGCATGAGCATCCAAGAAAAACAACAAGAAATCATCGATGAATTTTCTATCTACGACGACTGGATGGACAAATACGAATACATTATTGAACTAGGGAAAAGCGTCCCTTCGCTTGCGCCTGAACTTAAAACCACAGAACGCATCATTGAAGGCTGTCAGTCTAATGTCTGGTTGGCGACTGAAGTCAAAGACGGCAAAATGCAATTTAGTGCCGACTCCGACGCCATCATTACCAAAGGCATTATCGGTCTGCTCATTCAAGTCTATAACAATGAAAGTCCTGCTGACATCCTACAATCTGAACTTTTTTTCATCAAAGAAATTGGCCTTGCCGAGCACCTCTCCCCGACGCGCGCCAACGGTTTGCTCAGCATGGTCAAACGCATGAAAAACGAAGCCCTTCAAAGTTTTACCAAATGAACGAACTAGAAGACCGCATCGTCGAGATGCTCAAAACCATTTACGACCCGGAAATTCCTGTCGATATTTTTGAACTTGGGCTTATTTATGAAGTTAAAATTGAAACGGACAATCATGTCTTTATCGACATGACCCTCACCTCTCCAAATTGCCCGGTTGCCGAATCTTTACCAAAGGAAGTAGAAGACAAAGTGGCTAGCGTAGAAGGCGTCCAAAGCGCAAAAGTCAATATTGTTTTTGACCCCCCTTGGGATAAAGACATGATGAGTGAAGAAGCCAAACTTGAACTTGGTTTTTTGTAATACCCGTGGCACACATGCCTAATTTCGGGTGCAGCTAAAACGCTTCAGGCGAAATTGCAAGTAATCGTAATACTCGAAGGTCAGCTCTTTTTTGGTCAACATTATAATTTTCGCCTCCAAGGTATCTGTTGTCCTGGCGATCTTCAAAACTTCGCCATTTGGATCCAACTCACATGAATTCTGTGTAAATAGTACCGAATCCAAAACGTCGTACTGGCCAAAATAGGAATAGCTGTAGTTTGATTTTCCGTCAATTGTTGAACCATCGAATGAAAAACTACCATTGGGCAAACTATCGTAGAACAAAAAGCCTTCACCATCTTCTATCCGCACGACATCTACCTGCCATGTGCCATTGAGATTTTTGCTGTTTTGCTTGTATTTGCCACAAGAAAAAAGTAACAGAATCAAAGAAAATAGCAATAGTTTATTCATGACATAGCAATTGCAACCATACTTTTTACACCTATTTCTAGGGCCGCTTCATCGATGTCAAATTGAGGATGATGCACCGCGTGTGTGATACCCGCCTCCAAATTACCCGTTCCTAAGCGAAAAAAACAAACGGGTTTATGTTGGCTGTAGAAGGCAAAATCTTCTGCCGTCATGCGCAAACCGAGTTCAATGATGTTGTCTTCTCCAAGCGCTTTTGAAAGAATGTTCCGAACTCGAGCCGTTAGATTCGGATCGTTGTGGAGAAAAGGATAACCCTCTCCTATTTGAAGCTGAATTTGGGCGGCAAATTGTTCACCGATTTTGAGCGCTTGGGCTTGTAGGATTGTTTTGACTTGGGCTCGCCAAGTCTCGTTCATGGTGCGAAAAGTACCTTTTATGGCAGCTGTACTACTCACAACGTTTGTGCTGCCAAGCGCCTCAAAACGACCAAAAGTGAGCACCTGCGGTACGTCTTTTGGGCAAAGTTCAGCCACTTGCTCCTTACAAGCCTGCATCCAAGCCACGCCTACGTCTATCGGATTCACAAAACGTTCGGGAAGCGCACCGTGGCCACCAACCCCGGTGATTTCAACATGGATTTCATCGCTGGAAGCCATATACAACCCTTCTTTAATGCCGATTTGCCCAACTGGAAGTTCTGGATACACGTGTAAGGCAACGAGCGCTTCCACAGCAGGATTCTCGAGCACACCTGCTTTGATGAGCAAACTGGCTCCACCCGGGTTCTGTTCTTCTCCGGGCTGAAATATGAGTTTAATTGGTCTTTTAAGTTCGGCACGCCTTTGTTGTAGTAGTACTGCCGCGCCGAGTAAAATACTGGTATGAACGTCGTGGCCGCAAGCGTGCATCCAGCCCGGATTTTGGCTCTTGTAGGGCACATCGTTTTGCTCAGTAATGGGCAAAGCGTCGAGGTCGGCGCGCAGGGCCAAACAAGGTGTGTCTGGTGCATGATGGTCAGCCCGAATGAGCGCAACTACACCGGTGTTGGCCACTCCCTTTTGAAAAGAAATACCAAATTCAGTTAGTACTTCACACACGAATTCCATGGACTCAAATTCCTTAAAAGATGGTTCGGGATGCATGTGCAAATGCCTGCGCCAGGTTTTGACTTTCAAAAAAAGTTCGGCCAATTCAATATTATTGGTAGCATCAGTCATGTTGTTGCATTCCTTTAAAACCAGCTAGCATTAGTTCAATGGAAACATACGCTAAAAAAACACCAAATAGTAATTTGACCCATGCTTCGGGCATACGTAAGGTGAGTTTTGATCCTATAAATGCACCGAGCACAAAAGTACTTGCAATGACTAAACCAAAGCGCCAATTGACATTCCCTGTTTTCCAATAATTCAATACAGCCAATAGCAGCACTGGTAAAGAAAGAATAAACAAAGAAGTGCCTTGTGCTTGGTGTTGGCTCAGGCCAAGTAAAAAGACGAGTGCAGGAACAATGACTACACCGCCTCCGACGCCGACCAGACCACTGAGCACACCTGCGGCCAAGCCGATGAGCGTGAGTAAAAAAATAGTTTGTAGAGACATTATAACAAATGTAACAAGTTTTCGAATCAATCGACGAGTTGGTTGCAACCCCTGACATCCGAAGCCATTAAACGTCCTTCAAGAGAGAAACCATCTAGGCAAAGTCTACCGAGATCATCGGTCTGGATAAATGCACAGCTATTTTGATTGGCCAAGTCAAGCACATTAATGCCCCCTTTTTGACCAAACGGTACCTCTGTAAACGGATCATAGGCGTCGCGAATGCGAATTTGCATCCAGGGAGGACAAGCAAATGTCTGTTCGGAACTACTGTAGGCTTGGGACAAAAGTTCGGTCATACCGTATTCAGATAAAATATGTTGAAGGCCAAAAGCGCCACAAAGTTGATTGTGCAATTCTTTTTTGGTGAGCTCGGGGCGCTTACCTTTCATGCCTCCTGTTTCCAAAACAAGTGCTTCTGGTAATTGCACAGCGCTTTGTGCTAAATCTAGCAAAGCATGAGAAACGCCAAAAACAAAAGGTTTTCTCCCTTGCGCCAGGGCCTGGTTATATACCGACAAAACTTCGTCCATTTGACTCAAATAATAGCCAGAAAGCGAGTTATTGCTTTTTTGAATGAGTTTATCTACCATATAAATCAGACTCGAATCGCCATTTTCAAGATACGACGGTAAAAGCGCAATAAAAACGTATTCCTTTGGACTCCCAAAAACGCGCTCAAATCCAAGTAATAGGGAAGCGTCGTACCAACTCAAATCGGTAATGTAATGCTTACTTCGTATTTGTTGGGTTGTCCCACTTGATTGAAATGTTTTTACAATTGGTAAATCTTGACAAACTACCTGATGCAGCTTGAAAAATTCGATAGGGACACATGGAATTTCAGCAAGGCGCTTCGGATTTTGCCGGCCTAAAATATCGACATACTGCTTGTAAATTGGCAATGTAGCGTACTGACGCACAAAGGTCGCTAATGCGGCTTGCTCAAAATTTTCAGCATTTATACTGTTTAAGAATTCCGTAGGGTTCACCTTACAAAGTTACGGCAACAACCCAAGCAATAGCGAATAAATAGGTAATTTTGAACAAAGAAATTTCCAAGTTGTTGGACTAACATCATGAAAAAAACCGGTATCCTCCTCATTCAACTCGGCACCCCTGATTCTCCAAGCGTTGCCGATGTACGCAGTTACTTATCTGAATTTCTCAACGATCCGCGCGTTATAGACATTCCCTACCTCATTCGCAAAATTTTAGTAAATGGCATTATTGTTCCATTCCGTGCACCTAAATCCGCAAAAGTCTACAAAGAACTATGGACCTTAAGCAACGGCGAATCACCGCTACTAACGCACAGCAGACAACTTAAAGAATTGCTGCAAACTGAATTACAAGATGAACAAATTACGCTAGAACTCGCCATGCGTTATAAAAATCCGTCTTTAGACGTCGTTTTGGAACGCATGCGCAAAGCCAACTATGACCGCATTGTAATTTTGCCGCTTTTTCCGCAATATGCGTCAGCTTCTTCGGGCTCAGCCATTGAAAAAGCCATGGATATCATTCGCAAATGGTGGGTCATTCCTGAAATAAAAATCATTAGCCAATTTTACGAGAATAGCGGCTATATTGATTCCATCGTTGACAACGCCCAAAAGTTCAATTTAGCCGAATATGACCACATTCTTTTTTCATATCACGGCCTTCCCGAGCGCCAGGTAGATAAAGTTTACGACGGCTCTGACCTCTGCCAAGATCAACCCTGCGAGACCCAAATCAATGACGAAAACAAATTTTGCTACAAAGCTACTTGCTACGCCACCACCCGACTCATTGCCCAGAAAATGGGTATAACAGAAAACCAATACACCGTCTGTTTTCAGTCTAGACTCGACAAAAAATGGCTCACGCCTTTCTCAGATAAAGTTGTGGAGGAATGGGGCAAAAAAGGCGCCAAAAAATTATTGGTCTTTAGCCCGGCGTTTGTGGCTGATTGCCTCGAAACACTCATTGAAATTGGCGACGAATACCAAGAAATATTTGAAGAACACGGCGGAGAAAAAGTGCAACTCGTACCAAGTTCCAATACGCACCCTGCTTTTGTAGCAGGAATGGCCGAACTTATTCGCGCTCAACTCTAGTGCATTAAAGAAAAAAGGACGTACATTTGCAACGCAAAAAAAACGAAACAAGCAAATTATACACATGAATTATAAAGTAAAAGACATTAGCCTCGCTGACTGGGGTCGTAAAGAAATCAAATTGGCTGAAGCAGAAATGCCAGGTCTAATGGCACTGCGCGAAGAATACGGAAACACCAAACCACTTGCGGGTGCGCGCATTGCTGGCTGCTTACACATGACTATTCAAACAGCAGTACTCATTGAAACACTCGTCGATCTTGGCGCAGAAGTGACTTGGTCTTCTTGCAACATCTTCTCTACCCAAGACCACGCAGCAGCTGCGATTGCAGCAGCTGGCATTCCTGTTTTTGCATGGAAAGGCATGAACGAAGAAGAATTCGATTGGTGCATCGAGCAAACACTTTTTGCTTTTGAAGGTGGAAAAGCCCTCAACATGATCCTCGACGACGGTGGCGACCTCACCAACATGGTATTTGACCGTTTCCCTGAACTCTCCAAAGACATCAAAGGCCTTTCTGAAGAAACCACCACCGGTGTTCACCGTTTATATGAGCGTAAGAAAAACGGCACGCTAGTTATGCCGGCAATTAACGTAAACGACTCTGTAACCAAGTCTAAATTCGACAATAAATACGGCTGTAAGGAATCGCTAGTAGATGCCATACGCCGCGCAACCGACGTCATGATGGCAGGAAAAGTTGCAGTAGTTTGTGGCTATGGAGACGTTGGTAAAGGTTCTGCTGCTTCATTAAAAGGAGCAGGGGCACGCGTCATTGTCACTGAAATCGATCCAATTTGCGCTTTGCAAGCCGCTATGGACGGTTTTGAAGTGAAACCACTCGACAAAGTCATTCACCTAGCCGATATAATTGTCACTGCCACCGGCAACAAAAGTATTGTTGTTGGTCGTCATTTTGAAGCCATGAAAGACAAATCAATTGTTTGTAACATTGGTCACTTCGACAACGAAATCGATATGGCATGGTTGAATACCAACTATGGTTCAAGCAAAATGGAAATTAAACCACAGGTTGATCTCTATAACGTTAAAGGAAACGACATCATCGTATTGGCAGAAGGCCGCTTGGTCAACTTAGGTTGCGCTACGGGTCACCCCTCTTTTGTGATGTCCAACTCTTTCACCAACCAAACACTCGCACAACTAGAGCTTTGGAACAACAGCGCCAACTACCAAAACGATGTGTATACACTTCCTAAACACCTCGACGAAAAAGTAGCGCGTTTACACTTAGCTAAAATTGGTGTAGAGCTCGAAACGCTTTCAACTGAACAAGCCGACTACATCGGTGTGCAAGTAGAAGGTCCGTTCAAACCAGAACATTACCGTTACTAATAACGGTTGTAGAAACGACAAAAGGCGAGCCAAATGGCTCGCCTTTTTTATGGTCTCATTTGTGGTTGGTCTAAATTCGATAGGTCATCGAGAATTTAAGCTTCCATCATTTTGATGAGGTTTAAGGCAGAACCCGCTTTAAACCACTCGATTTGAGAAGCGTTGTAAGTATGGTTTACCGTTATTTGCTCAGATTGACCATTGCTGTGGTTGATGCGAAGGGTCAATGGTTTTTCTGGAGCAAAATCTTGGAGGTCCATGAAATCAAAGGTGTCGTCTTCGTGGATTTTGTCGTAGTCAGTCTCATTTGCAAACGTAAGACCCAACATACCTTGTTTTTTGAGGTTGGTTTCGTGGATACGCGCAAAAGATTTGACGAGCACTGCACGCACACCAAGGTGACGTGGCTCCATTGCTGCGTGTTCACGAGAAGAACCTTCGCCGTAGTTGTGGTCACCGACCACTATCGAAGGGATGCCTGCCGCTTTGTAAGCGCGTTGCACCGCAGGAACTTCGCCATATTCACCGGTGAGTTGATTTTTGACTTTGTTGGCCTCACCGTTGAAAGCGTTTTCTGCACCAATGAGCATGTTGTTGGAAATGTTGTCGAGGTGACCGCGGTAGCGCAACCACGGGCCCGCCATAGAGATGTGATCGGTGGTACATTTACCTTTGGCTTTGATCAACAAACGTGCACCGGTGATGTTTTGGCCATCCCAAGCAGGAAAGTTTTCTAGTAACTGAAGACGCTGTGAGTCTGGCGCAACCGCTACCTCTACATGGCTGCCGTCTTCAGCAGGAGCTTGATAGCCGTTGTCTTCGACAGCGAAGCCACGCGTTGGCAATTCATCGCCTACTGGTGGAACCAATTTAACTTGCTCGCCTTTATCGTTGGTGAGGGTATCGGTTAGCGGATTGAAACCGAGATCTCCGGCAATAGCCAATGCAGCCACCATTTCTGGACTTGTTACAAATGCATGTGTGTTTGGATTGCCGTCAGCACGCTTCGAGAAGTTGCGGTTGAAAGAGTGTACGATGGTGTTTTTCTCTTGTTTGTCAGCACCTTCGCGTGCCCACTGACCTATGCAAGGTCCGCAAGCGTTTGTAAACACCTTAGTGCCCATTTTTTCGAAATCGGCAAGAATGCCGTCGCGATCCGCAGTATAGCGCACTTGTTCTGATCCTGGATTGATTCCGAACTCGGCTTTTGGCGCGATTCCTTGAGCGACGGCTTGCTTCACAATAGAAGCCGCACGTGCGAGGTCTTCATAGGAAGAGTTGGTACAGGAACCGATCAAGCCCCACTCTACCTGCATGGGCCAACCGTTAGCGCTTGCCTCTGCTCGCATTTTGGATACTGGCGTTCCGCGGTCTGGTGTAAACGGTCCGTTTACGTGTGGTTCAAGCTCACTTAAGTTGATTTCAATGAGTTGATCAAAATACTTTTCTGGCTCAGCGTATACTTCGGCATCGCCAGTGAGGTGCTCAGAAATGGCGTCAGCAGCCCTAACTACTTCTTCGCGACCTGTTGCATTTAAATAACGACGCATAGAATCGTCGTATCCGAAGGTTGAAGTTGTGGCACCAATTTCAGCACCCATGTTACAAATGGTTCCTTTGCCTGTACATGATAATGAAAGCGCACCCTCGCCGAAGTACTCGACAATTGCTCCGGTTCCACCTTTTACAGTTAGGATATCGGCAACTTTAAGAATAACGTCTTTGGCGGAGGTCCAGCCGTTGAGTTTGCCGGTTAATTTAACACCTATTAGTTTTGGAAACTTAAGTTCCCAAGCCATTCCGGCCATGACGTCAACGGCATCAGCACCGCCAACACCGATGGCAACCATTCCCAAACCACCTGCATTCACGGTGTGTGAGTCTGTACCGATCATCATCCCGCCAGGAAAAGCATAGTTTTCCAGGACGACTTGGTGAATAATACCTGCTCCTGGTTTCCAGAAGCCAATACCGTATTTATTGGAAATCGAAGACAAGAAGTTGAAGACTTCGTTGTTCTGATTCAAAGATTCTTGAAGATCTTTGCTGGCACCAACTTTGGCTTGAATGAGGTGGTCAGCATGAACCGTTGATGGCACAGCCACACGCTTTTTACCGGCTTGCATAAACTGCAATAACGCCATTTGGGCAGTTGCATCTTGCATAGCAACACGATCTGGAGCAAAATCGACATAAGACTTTCCGCGTTCAAAGGCCGAACTTGCATCACCTTCCCAAAGATGGGCGTAAAGGATTTTTTCTGATAAAGTGAGTGGACGGCCCACCACCTTGCGTGCAGCGGCAATGCGAGCAGGGTAGCGCTCATAAACGCGTTGGATCATGTCGAGGTCAAAAACTGTCATAGTGCTGATGTGTGTTATTTATTGCGCATCAAATTTACGGAATTAAAACTATTTAAGCTTCTTGACATTGGTAAAATATATACACCAAATTGGCTTTCATTTTAGAAAAATCTACATTTACTAAATGAATTGGATTTACCTATTACTTTTTGTTACGCTTTTTAACACGAGTGATGTCATCTTCCAGCGCGGCAAAGCGTCCTATTATGCGCAGTCGATGAATGGCAGACGCACGGCCTCTGGTGAACGGTATTGCTCCGACAGCCTCACTGCGGCACATGTGCGCTTGCCATTCGGAACCAGAGTTCAGGTCCGCAATATCAAAAATGATTCGCTTGTAGTGGTGCGCATTACAGACCGCATGGCCGCATCAACAACGAGAATTATCGACCTGAGTTGGGCTGCAGCAAAAAAACTTAATTTTGTGCGCGATGGTCTCGCTCAAGTGGAGCTCCGACTAATAGATTCTATTCCTCAAAAATGAGTTATTTGCTTTTTCAAAATCTGAAAGTGCTGGATTTATCAAGTGTCTTAGCGGGCCCATCTGTCGGTACTTTTTTTGCCGAGCTCGGTGCGCGGGTCATCAAAATTGAGCACCCTAAAAATGGCGATGTCACGAACACTTGGCGCTTGAATAGCGAAACAGATGAAGCGTTACAAAGTGCTTATTATTCGAGTGTCAATTACAAAAAAGAGCGCCTTAAATTAGACTTGCTTCTCGATTCCGATTACCAAATTTTCTTAAACGAACTATTAGATTCCGATATCTTACTGATGAATTTCAAGAAAGGTGACGATCAAAAACTGAAGGTAACGCCAGAGGACCTATGGAAAATCAATCCTGGTTTGATTATCGGAAAAATTACCGGGTTTGGTTCATACGCTGACCGTATTGCTTACGACCTCATCTTGCAAGCCGAAACAGGTTTTATGTCGATGAATGGTACTCCTCAAAGCGGTCCAGTAAAAATGCCAGTGGCACTCATAGATGTCTTGTCAGCACATCAGCTCAAAGAAGGATTGCTTTTGGCTTTGTTGCAAAAAAAAGAACAAAAAGGCCAAGTTGTAAGTGTTTCATTGTACGATGCAGCCATTTGTAGTTTAGCCAATCAGGCCTCCAACTACCTAATGGAGGGCCATATTCCACAAAGAATAGGAAGTTTGCACCCCAACATTGCGCCATACGGAGAAATTTTTCAGACTAAAGACCAACATTTAATCACTTTTGCAATTGGATCAGACCAACACTTTAAGAAGCTGGTTTCATTCCTTGGCCTAGATGAACTTGCGACCGACACCCGTTTCTGCAACAATATGGAAAGAGTGAAAAACCGGGGTGTGCTTTTTGAATTATTGTCCGAAAAGATTTTAGAGTTGGCTTGCGCAAAAATGATAACTGAACTCATGGACTTAAATGTGCCTGTGGCTAAAATTAAATCTTTAGACGAAGTTTTTACAGATCCTAATGCCTTAGCATTGGTCAAAGAAGAACAAAGCAATGGACAAAATACCCGACGTGTTTCACAAATAGCATTTAATTTTGAAGCATGATCAGAAGTCCACAAAACGCCACTGAATGGGACGCTTATTACGATTTGCGTTACAACGTTCTCCGTGCGCCCTGGGGCCAAGCTAAAGGTAGCGAACAAACTTCCGATGAAGCCCAGCAGCAACACTTTGCTTATTTTGACGATGCCGATGAGCTTCTTGGCGTCGGTCGTTTAGATCAAGTTGACGCACAAACTGCTCAGATTCGCTTTATGGCGGTCGCTGAAAATCAACAAGGTAAAGGCATTGGAAAAGCCATTATGGAAGAAATAGAAGGCATTTCTAAAGAAAAAGGGATTCAAAAAATCATTTTACACGCAAGAGAAATTGCGCTGCCTTTTTACCAAAAACGCGGTTATCATTTGGTAGAAAAATCCCACTTACTGTTCGGAGAAATCCAACACTTTTTAATGCAAAAGCACCTTTAAATCATGTCCGAAGACGACTTTGTATTGCAGGAATTTTATAAAATCATCACGCCGAATAAGGTCGATTTATTTGAACGAATTGCACCACAGCGCAGTCGACATATCGTAGTTTGCTTAGAAAATATCCAACAAGACCACAACGCTTCTGCTGTCATGCGCAGTATGGATTGTTTGGGCTTTCAAGAATTGCATCTTATTGAAAAAAACAACAACTACCAATTCCAAAGAGACATTGCTCTTGGAGCAGCCAGATGGCTAGATGTTGTGCAACACCAAACACCACCCGAGCCCGGTTTAGATGCGATCGATTCATTAAGAAAAAAAGGCTATCAAATCGTGGCAACTTCGCCCCATCACAAAGCTACAACATCCCAAAGTATCGATTTAGTACAACCAATGGCCTTATTTTTTGGAGCTGAAAAACATGGCATATCTGAGGAACTAAAGGAAAATGCAGATGTGTTTTTACACATCCCCATGCATGGCTTTACGGAAAGCTTAAATTTATCGGTTTCGGTTGCTATTTTACTCAATACCATAAGAACGCGCTTGGCATCGAGTAACATTCAATGGCAATTACCACAAACAGAACAAACGGCACTCAAAATTGAATGGTGTGAACGCATTCTTAATGGAGGGCCTCAACTTGCCAAAAAATTTCGAGAGGAATTTAAAAAAGTTTGATAACTTTGAGTGTACACGTATCACAAACAAACACTTATGGGAAAAGGAGACAAAAAAACAGCAAAAGGCAAACGCGCCATGGGCTCATATGGCAAGACGAGAAAGCGCAAAGAAGATGGCCCTATCATCGTGATCAAAAAGCAGAAAAAAGAAAAGCCTGCAAAGGCTGAACCAAAGGCCAAAGCGGCGACTACAGCAAAAAAGCCCGCTGCCAAAAAAACCGCCGCAAAAAAAGCGGAATGATACAAAGAGCTGCCTTCGCAGCTCTTTTTTTTTGCAACTTTGTAACGCTTAAGCAAATATTAATCAACTCATATGAAACACAACTTTGGCGCGGGCCCTTGTATTTTACCGCAAGATGTATTTAAAGAAGCTGCTGCTGCAGTTTTGGACTTCAATGGTTTATCTATCCTCGAGGTTTCTCATCGTCACAAAGACTTTGTAGCTGTCATGGACGAAGCGCTCGATTTGGTAAAGAAAGCATTGAATGTTCCGGACGGTTATTCTGTGACATTCATGCAAGGTGGCGCTACACTTGGCTTTACCATAGCAGCACTCAACATGCAGCGCGAGCTTAAAAAAGCAGGCTATATAAATACAGGAACCTGGGCAAGTGGCGCCATTAAAGAAGCCAAAAAAGTCGGGCTCACTGTTGAGGTTTTTGCCTCCTCTGAGGATAAAAATTTCAGCTACATCCCAAAAGATTACAGCATACCCTCGGATCTCGACTACGTACATTTCACAAGCAACAACACCATTTACGGTACTCAATTCAAAGACTTTCCTAAAACAAGCCATCCGTTAGTATGCGATATGTCTTCGGATATTTTCTCAAAGACAATCAACGTTGCCGATTTTGATTTAATCTACGCTGGCGCACAAAAAAACTTGGGTCCCGCAGGTGCCACACTTTATATCGTAAAAGACGCTGCATTAGGTAAAAGCAGCGCGCAATTCATGCCTACTTACCTTGACCTCAAACAGCAAATAGAAAAAGAATCAATGCTCAATACACCACCGGTGTTTAGCGTATATGTGTCCATGCTCAATTTGCGTCATTTACTTGCACAGGGAGGAGTAGCAGCCCAGCAAATTAAAAACGAAGCCAAAGCTGCTTTACTTTATCAAGAAATTGATAGTAATCCGTCATTCAAAGGTGCAGTAGCCACCGAGGACCGTTCACTAATGAATATCACTTTTCTCTTAACCGACGAAAGCAGAGGCGCTGCGTTCGATGCAATGTGGAAAGATGCCGGTATTGTTGGCCTGCCCGGCCACCGTTCCGTCGGCGGCTACCGCGCTTCTATTTACAATGCGCTCCCAATTGAAAGCGTCCAGGTTTTGGTCGATGTCATGAAAGAATTCAATAGAAAAGGATAACATGAAAATTTTAGCAAACGACGGCATTTCTGAATTAGGAAAAATGCTCTTAGAGGCCGCAGGCCACCACGTCAGCACATCGAAAGTGGCGCAAGAAGAACTCGCCAATACAATTAATCAACAAGGATTTGATGCCGTTTTGGTGCGCAGTGCCACCACCGTTCGTCAAGTTGTGATTGATGCTTGCCCAGGTCTTAAACTCATTGGCCGAGGAGGCGTTGGCATGGACAATATCGATGTTGCGTATGCCCGAGAAAAAGGTTTAACGGTCATAAATACACCAGCATCTTCTTCACAATCAGTAGCAGAGCTCGTCATGGGCCAGCTTTTTTCTATTTCGCGATTCCTAAACGACTCTTTCAAAAATATAGAAACTGGCGACTTTTCCACACTTAAGAAAAATTACGCAAAAGGGGTTGAGTTGCGCGGCAAAACACTCGGTATAATTGGTTTTGGTAGAATCGGACAAAGTTTGGCAGCCTATGCCTTAGGAGTTGGCATGAAAGTCATTGCCATTGAGCGCAGAGCGCGTATTCAACCCATTCACCTGAAAATTGCTGGCCAAACCCTTGAAATTCCGGTGAAGGTTGTGGCTAACTTAGCCGAAGTAATTGGGCAACTGGACTACATCTCCATTCATGTACCTAAACAACCAGACGGAGCAGCTGTAATTGGACCCAAAGAATTTGCACTCATGAAAAAAGGTGTGCGTTTGGTCAATACGGCAAGAGGTGGTGTCATTGAAGAGAGTGCCTTGCTTGCAGCCCTCGAAGATGGTACAGTTGCAGCTGCTGCATTAGATGTTTACGAAAATGAACCCAACCCGATGCAAGCGTTAATAGCACACCCAAAAATAGCTTGTACGCCGCATATTGGCGCCGCTACAATAGAAGCACAAGACCGTATAGGCGAAGAACTCGCCGAACTCATTATTGCATTTGCAAAAGAGGCTTAAGCCCCTTCGCTCATTTCAATACATTCAATGCTATCGCCCTGACCAATAGCATCGAGCACATCTAAACCTTCGTATACTTTACCAAAAACGGTATGATTTCAGTCTAGGTGTGAAGTTTGCGTTCTTGAATGACAAACAAAAAATTGTGAACCACCTGTGTTTCGGCCGGCATGTGCCATGGACAACCACCTTGAATCACGAAATTTGGAATGACGCGGTGCCACTTCAATCCGTTGTAGTAGCCTTCCTTTGCCAATTTGACAAAATTAGCTACCGTGTTGGGCGCATCTTTTTCGAAAAATTCGACGTGCATGTCTCCTTTGTTTGTTGATATAACTGCTTTCATTGTTTTTTTGCTGCAAATTTAAGGTTAATTAAAAGTTTATTTTGTTGAAAACTCCGTTGATAAAGCACTTTTATTTGAAGTTAAAGCGGATAAAGCGAATGTTAAATTTGTAAAGAAGCAATAAGTAATTCGCAATGTTCAGCTCGTTCACTAAGAAAAAATTATCCGACAATCAAGTTGCCAACGTTTTTATCAATGGCATTTTTGATAGTGTAGACAACGGCTTTGCCGAAGTTGCCGCGATGATCAACGAAGACAGCGCTTTTGTGAGCAACCCAAATATTTCTTCCTCAGACTCTGGTCAATTCGGACTCATTGTTATTGTCGGCAATTTATCCTTTTTGGAAAGTACTTTTGAAGCTGAACAAGCCGCAAGAGTAGAGCAACTCATTTTTGAAAAGTTAGCGCGCATCTACGAAATGAGCATTGGCGATTTCCAAAATATGATCCGCGAATACCAAAGCTTTATCATGAAGGTCAACCATCCATCTAAAAACTGGATCTATGGCATGTCTAAAGCGGTGTTTCATAAATATGGTCTTTACGAATTCCAAGATGACTACTTTAAGCGTATGCAAGCACCCAATCCGTTGTTTTTAAAGCGTATGGACGAAGTCATGACTAACTTTGTTTGGAACTGGGATGCCTTTTTCAAGAAGTTTAAAATCTAATCCTAAACGCTCACCTCTAGCTCTTCCTGAGCATGTATTGGCTTTCTGAAGACAATTTTTCCATCAAACATATCCATCACAACATTTTGGCTTTTATCCACTTTTTGTGCTAAAATGGCTTTGGACAATTCATTTAGAACTTGCTTTTGAATAACGCGTTTGACAGGACGAGCTCCAAAGAACGGATCAAAACCCAGCTCGAGAATGTAATCAAAAGCGTCTGGCGTAACCACTAAATGGATATCCGATTCAAGCAATTTGGTTTGAAGTTGTTTTAATTGTAAAGACAAGATTTCAGCGACTTCTTTTTTGGTCAGCGGTAAAAAAAGTATGCTTTCGTCAATTCTATTCAAAAATTCTGGCCTAATGGTTTGCTTGAGTAACTCAAGAACTTCTGTGCGCGTATGTTCGGCAATTTGTAAGTAGTTCTCTTCTTTGGCATTTTCAAAACGCTCAAAAATGAGCTGAGAACCTAAATTAGAAGTCATGATGATCAAGGTGTTTTTGAAATTCACCAAGCGACCTTTGTTATCGGTAAGACGGCCATCATCGAGTACTTGCAATAAAATATTGAAAACATCAGGATGGGCTTTTTCTATCTCGTCAAGCAAAACAATAGAGTACGGTTTTCTTCGAACGGCTTCGGTAAGCTGCCCGCCTTCTTCATAGCCAACGTATCCCGGAGGTGCACCCACAAGCCTACTTACCGTATGTTTTTCCTGGTACTCACTCATGTCAATGCGCGTCATGGCCTGTTCGTCATTGAATAAATAAGCCGCCAAGGCCTTGGCCAGCTCTGTTTTGCCAACGCCTGTGGTTCCCATAAAAATAAAGGAACCGATTGGCCTTTTGGGGTCTTGTAAGCCCGCACGACTGCGTCGAATTGCGTCAGACAACGCCGTTGTAGCCTCTTCTTGACCGATAACGCGTTTGTGTAGTTCTTCTTCTAAACGCAGCAGCTTTCCGAGTTCACTCTCAAGCATTTTGCCCACAGGAATACCTGTCCATTTGGAAACTACTTCGGCAATTTCCGAAACATCGACCTCTTCTTTAATCATCTTTACTTGGGCCTCTAACGCTTGTTGTTTTTCTTTCAATTCATTGAGCGCCAATTCGGCTTCTTTTATTTTACCGTAGCGCAATTCGGCTACTTTCCCATAATCGCCAATGCGCTCCGCAGCGTCTGACTCAAACTTGAGCAGCTCTATTTCTTCTTTGGCATGTTGAATGCCTTCAATGAGGTCTTTTTCGGCTTGCCAACGACTTTGTAAGCGCAAGCGCTGTTCTTGCAATCCAGCTAGCTCTTGTTCAACCTGGGCCAAACGCTTTTGGTCATTTTCTCTAAGGATGGCTGCCTTTTCGATTTCGAGCTGCATGATTTTACGCTCTACTTCGTCTAACTCTTCTGGCTTGGAATTGATTTCCATTCGGAGTTTAGCAGCTGCTTCGTCGATGAGGTCGATGGCTTTATCGGGCAAGTGGCGTTCGGTAATATAACGTTGAGAAAGCTCCACCGCTGCTATAATAGCCGCATCTTTAATCAGCACTTTGTGGTGGTTTTCGTATTTGTCTTTGATACCGCGCAAAATCGATACAGCGTCTTCGGTACTTGGTTCGTCGATGAGTACTGTTTGGAAACGGCGCACCAGCGCTTTGTCTTTTTCAAAGTATTTTTGATATTCATTAAGGGTAGTGGCACCAACCGCCCTGAGTTCACCTCGTGCCAATGCGGGCTTCAAAATATTGGCTGCGTCCATAGCGCCTTCGCCGCCACCTGCGCCAACAAGCGTGTGAATCTCGTCGATGAATAAAATGATTTCACCAGCTGCGGCCACTACTTCTTGAACCACGGCTTTGAGTCGCTCTTCAAATTCACCTTTGTATTTCGCTCCAGCAACCAAAGAACCCATATCCAATGAATAAACGGTTTTTGATTTTAGATTTTCAGGTACGTCACCCTCAATGATTCGGTGCGCGAGGCCTTCGGCGATAGCGGTCTTACCTACTCCGGGTTCACCGATTAAAATCGGGTTGTTTTTGGTCCGGCGCGTCAGAATTTGCAAAACGCGTCTGATTTCGTCGTCGCGGCCTATGACAGGATCTAGCTTGCCTTCTTCGGCTAGTTTATTAAGGTTTTTGGCGTATTTTTCTAAAGATTGATAAGTGGCGTCCTGATTAGAGTTATTGACATTGGCGCCGTTTCTGAGTTCCATAATTTGTGTTTTGAGTGTTGAACTTTTTAATTGTAGGTCTTTTAAAAAACGAGCTGCCGCGTCCTTGCCTTCGAGTAGTGCCAAAAACAGCACTTCAATGGCAACAAAGCGGTCCTTTAGCTCAACTTGTATTTGGACTGCCCGTTGCAATAGTGCTTGAAAATCAGCACTTGCATATGGTTCTGCTGAACCGCTCACCTTCGGAAAAGAAGCGACTATGGCGATGACACTGCGTTTGACTTCTTGCAACTGTAGCCCATTTTTTTTCAATAAAAATCCAAGAACATCAGCATTGTTCTCCAGCAAAGCCATTAATAGGTGACTCGGTTCGATGGCTTGGTGTTGATAGCTCAATGCGATTTCTTGACTTTTTTGCAAAGCCTCTTTGGCGCGGTGTGTGAATTTATCGAAGTCCATTTTTTATCATTTTGAATTTGATATGCTTTGCACAAACCCCACACCAGCTCAGAAAACCGGTCATTTTTTCCGATTTAACAGTTCTTTTTCTGTCAAAAAGTCCTTTTTAATCGATTTTAAGAAAAATACGGATGTCAATGTAACCATTTGTGGATCGGCTGCGTTAAGATGCTCAACTCATGATTGATCCGGACAACGGACTAAAGATATTCTTGCACGAAGCCACATGGGGCCGCAAGAATTGTTTGTTGTTTGTTTGAAAGTCCTGCTCCGGCAGGACTTTCTTTTTTAAAGCTGTTTCTTTTGTTTAAAAAAAGCTATTCGACGCAATTCATCACGTCTTCGAACCATTTGGGCTTTTGCTTATCGGGTAGGGCATCGCCTTTTTGAGCACAGGCATTCATGAGCTCGGTATCTTGTTCTGCTTGTGATTTAGAAAGTTCTTGGCCACAAGTACAAGCATCTGGGTTAGGCGAAGAACAGCTCGTTAAGATAACGAGACTTACAAAAAAGGCGCTGCTTGGTTTCATTGGTTAAAGATAAGTAATTCATTTGCTTTTTGTATTTTCGTGGTCATGCTTAGGGTTTTGTTTTCTCTTCTGATTGGCTTCGCATTGCTACCAAAGCTTCATGCGCACGAATTTTATTTTGCATATGCAGAAATCAATTACAACGAAATCAATAGGCGGTTTGAAGGCACCCTCATTTTTACCACCCACGACCTCGAACGCGCCATTGAACCAAAGGGTACACTGATTGGTAAATTCGAAAAGTTAGATGAAACCTCCGCTGAACTAAAGCGAATTGAACAATATATCAATCAACATTTTCAAATTACCTATGGTTGTGCGCTCGATTCAAATGCTGTCGATGTACATTGCCAATCATCGTTTACCTTGGAGGGAATTGTAACCCAACTCAATGGCACCATAGCGTGTTATATCTCTGCGCCAGTGAGTGCAATTTACAATCCGTTGCATTTTAAATTTGATGCACTCATGGAGCGTTTTCCGAACCAACAGAACAAGCTCACCTTTACCTATAGAAATCAAACAGAGACCTTTTCCTTTTTACTTTACGATCAACCAAAATATTTTACCCTCAAACCATGAAAAAATTAGCTATTGCTTTTTTAACCCTTGCGAGTGGCGCACTAGTTGCCCAAACTAAATTTGCGCAGTTAGATCAGCTGCTACCAACAGCAAACAGTTACCGTGCAGCCTCTGGCGCGCCTGGCCACGCCTACTATCAGCAAAAGGCAGACTACAAAATGACTTTGGTACTCGATGACAACAAGCAGCGTTTAGATGGCGTCGAAACCATTACATATACCAATAACTCTCCTGATCCGCTGGCCTATTTGTGGTTGCAACTCGATCAAAACATTTACAACTTAAATTCCGATAGCAAAATCATAGAGGTCGAAAAAATGGAAAACTTTAAAAATGTTTCCGATTTGCGCAAACGGGATTTCTACTATGATGGTGGCTTCAAAATTGAGAAAATCACCAACATGAGCGGCCAACCTATGAGCTATTTCATCAACAAGACAATGATGCGCATCGATTTAGCGAAGCCCCTCTTGCCGGGTCAAAATATCTCATTTCAAATCAAATGGTGGTACAACATCAACGACCGCATGCAAGTTGGCGGGCGCTCGGGCTATGAATACTTTGAAACGGATGAAAATTACCTTTACACAATTGCGCAATTTTTCCCGCGCATGTGTGTCTACAACGATGTCACAGGCTGGCAAAACAAGCAGTTCTTGGGCCGTGGAGAATTCACCTTGCCTTTTGGCGACTACGAAGTGAGTATTACCGTACCAGCAGACCATATCGTTGCAGCCACTGGCGAGTGCCAAAACTATGCAAGCGTGCTCACCGCAGAGCAGCGCAAGCGCTATGATCTGGCCAAAAAATCAGACGCTCCTGTACTTATCGTAACGCAAGCTGAAGCAGAAGCCGCTGAGAAAAACAAAGCGCAAAAAACCAAAACTTGGGTCTACAAAGCGACGAATGTCCGCGACTTCGCGTTTGCGACGTCGCGCAAATTCATTTGGGATGCCCAAAAGCAAACCGTTGGCGGCAAGGATATTTTATGCATGAGTTATTACCCTAAAGAAGGCAACCCACTCTGGGAGCGCTATTCAACCAAACTTGTTGCGCACACCATCAAAACCTACTCGAAATACACCACCAATTACACATACCCTGTAGCTATTTCAGTGCATTCCAAATGGATTGGCATGGAATACCCCATGATTTGTTTTAACGGTGGCCGACCAGAACCAGACGGCACTTATTCAGAGGGTGAAAAGTACGGCATGTGGGGCGTCATCATCCACGAAGTAGGCCATAATTTCTTCCCCATGATCATCAATTCAGATGAGCGTCAATGGACCTGGATGGACGAAGGACTCAATACATTTGTGCAATACCTCACCGAACAAGAATGGGAACGAGACTACCCTAGCCGCAGAGGACCTGCTTACCTGATTGCCGACTACATGCGTGGCGATGTCAGCGGGATTTCACCCATCATGACCAATTCTGAATCGATTAAACAATTTGGCAACAATGCCTACGGCAAACCAGCCACCGCGCTCAATATATTACGCGAGACTGTCATGGGACGCGAGCTTTTTGACTACGCATTTAAAACCTACTGTGAGCGCTGGGCGTTCAAACACCCCACCCCAGCAGATTTCTTCCGCACCATGGAAGACGCTTCTGCAGTAGACCTCGACTGGTTTTGGCGCGGTTGGTTCTACTCTACAGACCACGTCGATATTGCCCTCACCGATGTTAAATGGTTCCAACTAAATACCCAAAACCCGACGATTGAAAAAGCATTTTTACAACAAAAAGATGCGCAAAAAGACCAGTTTATCGGCGCAACGCGCAATACGACCAGTATTGGACAAACCATCAATGAAAAAGATCCTCAAATTGACGACTTCTACGCCAAGCGCAATATCTATGCTGTGGATGCCTTAGACGAGAAAGCGTATCAAAGTTTTGTAAGCAAAACCAGTGCTGAGGACCTCGCTTACTTGAATGCAGGAAAACAGCTTTACGAACTTACCTTCGAAAACTTAGGCGGTTTGGTAATGCCGCTCATTATTGAGGCGACTTTTGCCGACGGCTCAAAGAAAGTAGAACGCATTCCTGCTGAAATTTGGCGCATAGAAGAACTAAAAGTGAGTAAAGTCTTTGTTTACGATCAACCGGTGGTGTCTTTTAGACTCGATCCATTTCTAGAAACCGCCGATACTGACCTCGACAACAATTCTTGGCCACGAACAATGCAACCCACACGTTACCAACTCTACAAACAAGAGCAAATGCGCGAAAATCCGATGCAGCGCCAACAACGATTGGAACAACTGCAACGCGGTAACTAGCTTATAATTTTTGGAAGCTGACTAACTTCTGAATTTCGTTGGACCTGATCAAATAGTGATACATCCCTGGCGCTAAATGTTGAATTTCAAAAGCTAAAATTTGCTGCCCTTGTTTGAGGTGTTGATCCAACACTTTTCTAAGTATTTTTCCACTTTGATCCACCAAGTAGACCTGGTAGTATTCGCTTTGGGCATAAAACTTGAGCTGATGCTGCCCCAAACTTGGATTCGGATAAACCAATGCCGCCAATGTGTCAGGAGCTGCTTCGTCTATGGCATTGGTGCAACCTTGTAACAAGTCATAATAATTGATATTTTGTTCAAATAAGCTCTGAATTGTGTTTGGGTCTACCTCAAACCAATCTTTAAGTAAACTCGCATAAACATCTCTGAAATCGATTTGCATAGGCAAACCTGCTTGGTTATTGACTTGATTAGGAATTTGTGGGTTGGGGCCGATTATGCCATTGCTGATACAAGAACCGAACAAAATAATTGGTGCTGCATCGCCGTGGTCGGTTCCCATACTTCCGTTGCTGGCAATCTGACGACCAAATTCTGAAAAGGTTAAGCCCGCAACGCGTTGCTCCAGACCTAGAAGCTGTAAATCATGTTGAAAAGCGCGTACGGCATCGGAAATGCGCTTGAGTAAATCGGCATGCACTCCTTCTTGCAAATTATTCTGATCAACTTGTGAATCGTGCGTATCAAAACCGTTCACGTTGAGAATGTATACTTTAGTTTGCAGCCCTCCCGATATCATTTGTGCAATGTACTTGAGTTGAACTGCAAGTGAATTCTGAGGGTCGTATAAATTGGAAAGCGAATTACCCGCACTAGCGGCGCTGCTGATTTGCTGACCGTACTCGTTGGTCTGATTGATCAGGGTTGAAATGTATTCAATTTGCCCACCGTAGTATGTGCCGTCATTGGTAACTGAAGTTAGGAGTAAATTTGAGGAATTGAACGGATCAGAAACCGCATGGCTAAAATTACCCATTAGCCCTTGACAAGTACTCGATACTTCTGAACCCATTGAAATGGCAAAAGGATCCGGAAAATCTAAATTTGGATAAGCATCTGGAAAGTTTGGATAAGCGCTGTCAAAATAGCGGCCAAGCCAACCACTGGTTTGATTGATATCCAATGCGCCTGTTGTCCAAATATCCATCGAACGAAAATGCGAACGGTTGGGTTCAGGGTAACCCACATTTTGTATTACACTGAGTTTTCCTTCGTTGAACATGGTTTGCATACCCGTCATTTTGGGATGTAAACCCACTTCTGCTGTAAGGGGCAAAATTTGGCTTTCGGGTACTAAAATATTCGCGCGTTGGACCAACAATTCAGCGTATTGATCCCTGGGAAATATCATGTTGAGACCGTCGTTTCCGCCATTCATGCGGATTAAAATCAATACTTTATCTTCAGCACTTTTGGGTACATCAAATAATTTTTTGGCAATAGCTTGCATCGAAAAACCATTCTGAACAAATGGCAAGGACAAACTGGCTAGAGCACCATTGCGGAGGAAGGATCTTCTTTTCATTAGCAAACGTGAAATTGCGGCATTTTAAACATGACATTCAACACCGCTTGCATGCGCAATTCAACCGGATTGAAAAATACTGGATTAGTAGGATCTGCAAGATATTCATTGTATTGCAGCGTCCATTCAAAATCAGGTAAACCATTGGTCAGAATATTTTTTAAAAGAAGCTTATCGGTAGCGGGTACATCTTTCGGAAAAAGCAACAAGCAAAGGTCGTCTATGACTTGTGGTGCAGATGCTGGCGCAGAAAGGCCATTGAGTAAATCAACTACTTTGATTTTGAAGACATTTCCATTGACATTGTAAAAATTGGATGTCAATAAACTAGCCACGTCAAAGCGCTTTTTGATGTATGTGGAATTGATCCAAAGTCTATAGAATGCAGGTGCTTGGTAATAAGGGGTCCAACCTGCAACACTTGGTGGCGTGGCATAACCCTGACCCATTTGGTCAGCCAAGCCATACATCGATAAGTAAATTTGATAAGTTGTTTGCAAATCAAAATTAGCGACAGTATTGGATGTATTGAGCATCGCACAAAGCGTCTCTAAAGGAGATCTAATAATGGCGCCACGTACCGAAATATCATAGAAATGTGCGCTTGAAAGCAATTCTTGTAGCACGGGTGCTACCTCAAAATTATTGGCTGTAAAAGTTAGCGCCATATCCGTTATTATGTTCTGCTCAACCCATGCGGTGATGTCATGGTTGACAAAATACCTGTACAATTTTCTGCAAATGTACTTTGCGGTATCAGGCTGATTGAAAACAACATCAATATAATTCGCATATTCTAAGGCGCCCGCTGCCATTATTGTTTGATTAGCAAAATGATAAGAGAGCGTTTTACTCGTGTTGTCGTGGAGTGGTGCCATGAACTGACTAGTCACCTGCGGAAGTGTTGCGCTGCGTACGCCTTGCACGATATAGCCAGTAAAAATTTTTGCTGCTGCTGCTACATCTTGCTCTGTAAAAGTACCGTAATCACCAGCGGCAAGTTGAGCGCCTTTACCAACGGTAAATAATTCCAACAGTTCCCGACCGTAATTTTCATTTGGAGAAAACACAGTGTTGGTGGAGCCATTCAAAAACAAGAGCATACATGGATCAATAGTGACATCCTTGACAAGTTGCTTGATGTTGCCAAGCGCATGTTGTCTTAACAATTGCAAAAAATAATACATAGCCCGTGCATCACCTGAAGTGGTAACGCCAAAATGGTTTTGCCAAAAAAATTGCATTTTCTCGGTTAAACTTAAGCTCTCTTGATTGAGGTTTTTGGCGAGCCATGCAGCAAGAGATTTCATACGAGCACCTTCTGTCTGAATATTGGCCGTTTGATCTTGAGGGTAAACTGCATTAACCCAAGTTTCACCTAAATTCACAATCTGTTCGGCTGGGTCATAAGCGAGTGGCTCATCAATTGGTGCAGCGATAAAAAGTTGGTTGAGTGTTTGACTCAGGCCCAAATTAACTGCATTTTGAATATCAGTATAGGTTGCGCCGAAAGTACAGCGCCTTAATAAATGTGCTGCTTCGGAGGCGGTCCAAGAACCTGTGTAAGGAGTCATGATCACAAAATTTTTCAACAAAGTACTTCTTTTTCAAATGAAAAGCAACCTAACAACAGAATATTCGTTCTAAATTCATGATTATTTAATTTAAATTTGTCTACCTACATAACCTACAACACATGATCAAGAAGATAATCTTCTCTCTCTTTTCGCTCTCTACTCTTTTTACACAGGCCCAACAATCAGTTACCTTTAACTACACAGGTGCTGTTCAAACCTGGACGGTTCCGCCATGTGTATTTACCATTCAGGTCGACATTCGCGGCGCCAAAGGAGGCGGAATTCTAGCCAATCCTTTCATTGGATCTGGCCAAGGCGGGAACGGAGCGCGCGTTCAGCACCCGAGCATTGCCGTAACACCCGGTCAAGTACTGGAAATTCGCGTAGGTGGCAATCCAACTGGCCCTGCGGGCGGTTGGAACGGCGGCGGCAATGGCCATGCAGCTCCATCTAACCCACAAAATGAATCTAAAGGCGGCGGCGGTGCCTCAGATATTCGCATACCACCTTACGCCATGACCAACCGCATTGTAGTTGCTGGTGGCGGCGGCGGCCGCGCTGGTGGCTCAGGCCAAACCAACTACCAGGCAACTGGTGGCCAAGGTGGTTGTGCCACAGGCCAAATCGGAACTGGCTCTCCATTCACAGGCACCGGCGGCGGCGGCGGTACGCAAACTGCTGGCGGCAACGGCGGCCCACCTTGGGGTGGCGGCCAACCAGGATTTGCAGGCACCCTCGGAACCGGCGGAAATGGTGGCTTTTATGCAACCGCGGCAGGTGGTGGCGGCGGTGGCGGCTATTACGGCGGCGGCGGCGGCGGCGGCGACAACTGTTGCGCTGGGGCCAATGGCGGCGGCGGTGGCGGCGGCGGCTCAAGCTTTTACCCTGCTGGTGGTACTTGTACACAAGGTTTTCAGACTGGCCACGGCCAAGTTGTAATCACCTACACCGCAGGTTCTACATCCATTACAGTTTCGAACAACGGTCCATATTGCGTTGGTGACCAAATCACCCTTACCGCAACCAATGGCTCTCCAACATATGCTTGGACTGGCCCTAACGGCTTCACTTCCAACCTCCAAAACCCAACGATACCAAATGCCACTGCAGCTGCTGCAGGTGCATATATTGTTACTTACGATGCCGGTGGTTGTATCTCAACAGCTACAACAACTGTAGTTGTAAATATACCTGTTGTGCCTACTTTTAACCAAATTTCACCCATTTGTGAAGATGCCATTGTCACAGCCACGTTAACAACAATGTCAACGAATGTTCCGGCCATTCAAGGCACTTGGAATCCAAATTTCATAAATACGGCTAATTCAGGGACCACGACTTACACCTTTACACCAAATGCGGGTATTTGCGCGACACAAGCCACCATGAACATCCAGATTCTTCCAAACGAACAATCCACTTTCAATCAAATACCAGACTTGTGTATCAATGCTGCTGCACCAGCACTTCCAGCAACGTCTACCAACAATATCCCTTACACAGGTACTTGGAGCCCTGCTACTATTTCTACCAATACCGCAGGCACCTTCACTTACACCTTTACCCCTACCGCAGGTCAGTGTGCTTTTCCTGCAACCATGGATATCGTTGTGCATGCGCTCACTACACCTCAATTTAACCCTATGGGACAAATTTGCCAGTATATGACCAATGTCGTCATTCCTACTACGGCCATAAATACCAGCTCCTATTTAGGTGGTCCGCTTATTACTGGAACTTGGAATAGCCCAACCGTTATTACAAATGCGCCCGGAACCGTCAATTATACATTCACACCTGCACCCAATCAATGTGCGTCAACTTTAACCTTCCCAATAACCGTTGATCCGCTTACTGTTCCGCAATTCACGCAAATTCCACAATTGTGTCAGGACGACGCCAACCCAATATTCCCTACTACATCGAACAACGTTCCTGGAATCACCGGATCCTGGACTCCTCCAACAATAGATACCTCAGTTCCTGGCATCTTGACGCACACTTTCTTCCCAGATCCAGGACAATGCGGTGACACCGTCGATATGACCATCACAATTGTACCGGCTGTTCCGCCAACTTTTATTGCTGACACGCTCTCAGGCTGTAATCCACTTCTAGTTAATTTGAGCACTATTGGTGCTGTACAAGGAGCCGTATATACCTGGTATTGGGGAGGCACACAAATCGGCCAAGGCAATAACCTATCATACACTTTCGACGCGAGCGGTTACCACGACATCACCCTAGAGTATAACTTATTGGGTTGTATCGAAACGACCACTTACAACGATTACATCTATATGGAGAGCTACCCAGATGCTTCTTTTGCAGCTTTACCAGGTGCACTTACTGAAAGCACTATGCCAATTCAGTTTGTAAACAACTCAGTGGGGGCAATAACCTATTTGTGGGATTTCGATGACAACACCACTAGTACAGAAGAAAATCCAAATCACATGTATGTAGGTGTATCTGAAAACCTACTCATCACGCTTACTGCCTATACCTCATTGGGTTGTTCAGATGTGTACCAACTGAATCTTCCGGTCATTGCCGAACCAATTTATTATGTACCCAATACGTTCACACCTGACGAGGACGAACACAACCAAACTTGGCAAGCGATCTTCACCACTGGTTTTGACCCACATGCCTTCCATTTGGCTGTTTACAACCGTTGGGGTGAAATCATTTGGGAGACCCAAGATGCAACCCAATCCTGGGACGGCACCTACGGTCCGGATGCACTGAAGGTACCTGCAGGAATGTACACTTGGAAACTCCAATTCGAAACCAAAGAAAACGACTATCGCAAAATAGTCACCGGGCACCTCAATCTGATTAGATAGTGCTCTGTCTCTTATCAAGCAAAAAGGCGAACCGTTGGTTCGCCTTTTTTTATGCTCATCTGCTCAATATAAATTTATTTCTTTCTAAAGAAAATCTTAACTGGCACCCCTTCAAAGTCAAAACGCTCTCTCAAGCGGTTTTCTAAAAAGCGCTTGTAAGCATCGGTGAGGTATTGCGGTAAATTACAAAAGAAAGCAAAAGCTGGTGCGTGCGTAGGTAGTTGTGTCACAAACTTGATGCGGATGTATTTACCTTTCATAGCCGGTGGTGGTGTGTGCGCAATCACCTCTAACATGACTTCATTGAGTTCATGGGTAGGGATTTTGCGGGTACGGTTTTCATACACACGCATAGCGGTCTCGAGGGCGCGGTGAATGCGCTGTTTTTCAATTGCCGAGGTAAAAATAATTGGAACGTCGTTGAAAGGAGCGAGTTGTTCGCGTAGGTTGGCCTCGAACTGAACCATCGTGTTTTGGTCTTTTTCTACCAAATCCCACTTATTGACCAAAACGACCACTCCTTTCGCGTTTTTCTCGATCATGTAATAAATACTGAGGTCTTGTTTTTGAATGCCTTCAGAAGCGTCAATCATAAACAAGCACACATCGGCATTTTCAATGGTGCGTACAGAGCGTAATACAGAGTAGTATTCAATGTCTTCAGTTACTTTCGCTTTTTTGCGGATACCGGCAGTGTCGATGAGTAAGAAGTCAAAGCCAAAGGATTTGTACCGCGTGTGTATAGCATCTCGGGTGGTGCCAGAAATATCGGTCACAATATTGCGCTCCTGGCCCGTTAGGGCATTGACCATCGAGGACTTTCCTACGTTGGGGCGCCCTACAATTGCAATGCGTGGCAGGCTGTCTTCTTCACGAACCGATTCATCTTCCTTATTGAAGTAATTCACGAGTTCATCTAGGATTTCACCAGTACCACTACCGTTGGTTGCGCTCAAGTCAAAAACTTCACCAAGTCCAAAAGTGTAAAATTCTGACGAAAGACCTACACGTTCGGTGTTGTCTACTTTGTTGGCTGCAATAAGCACCGGTTTCTTGCTTTTTCGCAAGAGTTGCGCAACGATTTCGTCCATATCGACAATACCTGTCATCACATCGACCATAAAGACGATAACGGTGGCTTCTTCGATGGCAATTTCTACTTGCTTGCGGATTTCTGCTTCAAAAATATCTTCTTTAGTAGTGGCGTATCCCCCTGTATCGATGACAGAAAATTGATAGCCATTCCACTCGCCTTTGCCATAAAGACGGTCTCGGGTTACGCCACTCACTTCTTTGACAATGGCGTCTCGAGATTCGGTGAGGCGGTTAAATAAGGTGGACTTTCCAACATTTGGACGTCCGACAATGGCAACTATATTACTCATGTGATGTGCTTAATATCCGTATTTCTTGAGTTTGGCATCAGAGTGGCGCCAGTCTTTGTCTACTTTGACATAATTCTCCAGAAAAACTTTGGTTTCTAGGAATTTTTCCATGTCCAGACGCGCTTCTCTTCCGATGCGCTTGAGCATTTCTCCGCCGCGCCCAATGATAATGCCACGTTGGGAATCGCGCTCCACAATAATATTGGCTCTAATGCGGGTCAGGCCAGGTTCTTCTTTGTATTCTTCGATTTCGACTTGGGTGCTGTAAGGAATTTCTTTCTGACAATGAATAAAGATCTTTTCTCGGATGATTTCCGAGATGAAAAAACGCATGGGTCTATCAGATAACTCTTCTTTATCATAGTAAGGAGGACTCTCAGGGATCAAGGAAAGGATTTCCTCCCAGACTGCCTCAATGTTGAATTTATGCAAAGCGGATACTACATAAACCTTTGCTTTCGGTAATTTCTCTTGCCAATAGACGACGCGCTCCATGACTTTTTGTTGGTCAGAGTTGTCAATTTTATTAATTAAACATAAAACCGGGACTTCCAAACGTTGTATACGCTCGAGGGTTTCTTTGTGGTTCATGTCGTTTTCATGCGTGTCGGTCATGAAAATAAGTACATCGGCATCTTGGATAGAGGAATTGACATACTCCATCATGTTTTCGTGAAGCTTGTAGGCAGCATTGATAACCCCGGGCGTATCAGAAAACACGATCTGATAATCTTCGTCATTGACAATACCCAAAATGCGGTGACGGGTTGTTTGTGCTTTAGAGCTGACAATCGAGAGTTTTTCACCTACCAATTGATTCATGAGGGTAGATTTACCAACATTCGGTGATCCGACAATATTTACAAAACCTGATTTGTGCGCCATAGCCTCTTTGAAAGTGCAAAGGTACGATTATTTGATGGGATGCCCACCAAGCAAGACTTGGTCGGGGCAAAACTAATTTTAATTATATTCGAAACATGGAAGCAATCGAACAACAAATAGCAGCACTCAAGTCGCAACTCACAGGTGATCTTTTCTCGGATATTGAGACCCAACAAAAGATCTATGAACTCAAAAAGCAGCTTAACCCACAAATTGAACGCGCGCCGGAACAAGACAACGACGACGGTTGTTTATATTGCGGAAGCTGATTAAATTTAAAAAATGAAACGCCTCAAATATTTGCTCGTCTTTACCTTGCCGTTAACTGTCGGGATTTCATTTGGAACGGAAGGTTGGCTAAGTTATCTTCCGGTTTATATTTTCTTTGTAGTCGTTCCGTTTTTAGAGCTGGTATTTCCGAGTCACTGGCAAAGAAATGAGGCTACCGAAATCGAACTCAATAGCGCCAGTAAATACTACGACTATCTGTTGTATTCGCTTGTCTTTATCCAATGGGCTTTTTTGTTTTTCTACCTCCAAAATCAATCTTTCGCTCCTGACCAAATGACTTGGTGGGGACGCGCCATTTCCATGGGCATCATGTGTGGCGTAATTGGTATCAATGTCGGGCATGAACTTGGACACCGCTTAGGGCGTTTTGAGCAATTTATGGGCGAACTTCTGCTCTTGAGTTCTCTTGAAAATCATTTTTTACCTTATCACAACAGAGGTCATCATAACAACGTAGCTACGCCTAATGACCCAGCAACAGCCCGAAAAAACGAAGCCGTTTATATCTTTTGGTTTCGTTCCCAAATCGGTAGTTATTTCCAAGCTTGGCAGATCGAATCCAAACGCATGGAAATCATGGGTACTTCCTTTTTCTCGTTGCGCAATAAAATGTTAGTTTACACGCTTGTGCATATTAATTTATTCGCCCTCATTTTGTTTTTCTTTGAAGTACAAACCCTATTATCATTTATTACTGTAGCCGCTATCGGGATCTTACTGCTAGAAACCGTTAATTACATAGAACATTACGGATTGCTCAGGCAAAAAAATGAAAATGGACGCTATGAGTTAGTGAAGCGTAAGCACTCATGGAACAGCAACCATATTTTAGGTAGGCTTATTTTATTTGAACTGAGCAGGCATAGCGAACACCACTACAAACCTGACAAGCCATACCAGTTATTGAATTCCGATGCAAGCGCCCCAACGATGCCCACAGGTTATCCAGGCATGATGCTATTGTCTTTTGTACCGCCAATCTTTTTCAGGGTAATGAATAAAAGAGTAGTAGCTGTTTTGAACAACTCCCCTCAATAAAGTTTTTGGCGCTTTAGCAAATACTTAAGAAGTACTTGCTCGTAACTCTCTTCTATCGGTGCTGGCATGAAATCAATACCGTTGTTAAGGCAACGCAACTGCAGTTCATCGAAATGTGCTTGAATGGCTTGTTGGTATTTTTCTCGGACATCGCCTGGACGCAAATGCATGCGCTCGCCGGTTTCCATGTCAATGAGCTGATACGGGCGATCTTCCAACGCAAAAGACTGTTCTAGACCTTTGTGGTATACATGGAATAAAAGGACTTCGTGTTTGTTGTGCTTTAGATGCTGCAAAGCATCAAAAAGTGCGGGTGTTTGGGTTGGGTCATCGAGTAAATCCGAAAAAACAATCACCATACTGCGTTTATGGGTAAGTTCAGCAATATCGTGTAAGGCTTGTATGGTTGAGGTTTCCCTTTTATTATCCTCTTTGTAATTTACCAAGCGCTGTTCGAGTTCACTATACAAGTAGCGATGATGCAACATCGAAGATTTTGCGGCGGTGTGCAAACGCAAGGCGCTGTCAAAGATACTAAGACCTACCGCATCGCGTTGACGCTTTAGTAATTCAATAAGGCTTGCTGCAGCATACACCGCATATTCGTATTTGCTGATGCCTGTCTGAGGAAAGTACATTGAGCTGGAATCATCGATAACAATTTGGCAGCGCAAATTTGTCTCTTCTTCGTACTTTTTTGTAAATAATTTTTCAGAACGGCCATATAAACGCCAGTCGATGTTGCGGGTAGATTCTCCGGGATTATAAAGGCGGTGTTCAGCAAATTCTACCGAAAAACCATGAAAAGGACTTTTGTGTAAACCGGTGATAAAACCCTCGACGACCTGCCTTGCCAAGAGTTCAAGGTTTCCGAATTGGGCCAAACGCAAGCGATTTATCGTCTTCATTCAAAAACAAAGTTAACTAAGAAGTGCCTAATCAAAGCAACCTTCGGTAGCTTCGCCTCGTTATTGTTTATAAATCCCTGATTATGAAACATCTTTTACTCCTCTTTGTCAGCTCATTATGCTTCATCCAACTGAGCTTTGCCCAGGTTACTGGCTTTTCTATTACTGGTTTAATTTTACCACCAAGTTTTAATGCGGTGAGTTGTGATCAAACTGTCAATATTGGCTTTTCGGCTTTGAGCCCCGCTCCAAATGCTTCTTATAATTTTGACCTTCCATATGTAATCCAAGGCAATAATTTTTCAGGATTCCAGTTTCAATCAGTTGTTAACTGGGGCGACGGTTCTAGTTCAAATGCCGGAGGTGGTATCTCCACTACTGCTACCAATATAGTAATGAATCCGCCACTGTCGCACACTTATTCAGCCCTAGGAACTTACCAAATAATAACTACTGTTTACAATCCCGCCAACCAAACTTCGGCTACAGATACCATTGCTTTCACCGTGGGTTCTTGCACTTATCAAGTATATGCTTTTGTTGGTTTAGACTGCAACAACGACGGGACAACCGAACAAAACCTTCAAAATGTTCCCTTCCAATTAGTTGGAACTAATGGCCTGTTTTATCAGAACAACAGCCTTAATACAATGCTGATGTTTACTGGTGTCCCGCCTGGAACCTACACTTTACAAATAGACCCACAATGGTTAGCCGCTAATGGATATCAAGTTCAAAGTAGTTTTCCAGGTGGAACAATAACCATTCCTAGTACAGGTGTGACGACTTACGCATTTACACTAATATGTAACCAAGGACAAACACAACTTTGTGTTGGTGGAACCGTTTTTTGTGACCAAAACGGCAATGGTTTACTCGATTCTAACGAAAGCCCTATAGCAAATGCGCCAGTTCAGGTCAATGGTTTTACGGCATATACCAATATGAATGGTCAGTACAACCTTTCTTATGTAGGCAATACCAATCAATCATACGGCATTCAAGTCAGTCCAAATTGGATTGCCAATAGCAGCTATACTATCCCTGCGAACGCGCCGGATTCGGTGATTGCTAACCCTTGTAATTCCGGAACACCACCGGTTCAGCTGAATATTCCATTGAATTGCAGCAGTCCAAGTTTAAACAATTGCTACGGTGGCTATGTATTCTGCGATGCAAACAATAATGGCGTTTTCAATACAGGAGAGCTGCCGCTTACATTTGCACCTGTTCAGCTTTTTGTTTCACCAAATTCCACTACAAGTGTAACAGTCTACACCGACTCTACTGGTTATTTTGAATATTGTGGTCCTTTTGTTGGTACCTCAAATGTCGTATTAGCTCAGGTAAGCCCTACCTGGTTAATTTACAACGGTTATACGGCACTTACTACCTATGTAACCTTGATAGGTAGCAACTCCGGACAAATCGTCAATGGATCTATACCCGTGAATTGCGGCGGCACAACCTCAACCTGCGCTGACCTCTGGACAACAGTTACGCCTTGGATTGGTTACTATCAAAACAGCACCGCCTACATCAAACTCAACTGGGGAAGCTATGGACCTGGAGTTGTAGGCCCGTACACGCTCTCATTTACCTACCCTGCAGGAGTCAGTCCAGTTTTGTCCTCAATACAAAATTCAAACTATACCATTTCAGGTAATACCATTTCATGGAACTTAAATAGTGCCTCCACCAACTTTACCAACTATGACGTTATTTTGTTTAGTGTACCGGGTGGTTTAATTAATGGTGCACAACATTTTTACACCTCCACCATTACACCAACCGGATCTATCTCGGATTGTAGCACCTACAATAACAACGGTTCTCTTTTACAAATTCTTGGAAATAGCTATGATCCCAACGACAAGAATGCCAGTACCGATTACATGAACGAAAATTATCCATTAGGGTATTTAGATGCATTCGTTGACGACGCTTTAACGTATACTATACGCTTTCAAAATACCGGAACTGCACCAGCTCAGAATGTATATATCATTGATACGCTCAGCACGCTGCTCGATTGGTCTAGCTTGACCTTGTTAGAAGCGTCGCACCCAATGCAAGTTGTCAACAATGGCAATGGCATCATGCGCTTTGAATTCAATCAGATTTGGTTACCAGATTCGACTACCAATGAAGCAGAAAGCCATGGCCATTTGACTTATCGTATTAGTGAATTGCCCTCCAATGCCATCATGTCAATTATTGAAAATACAGCCCACATCTTTTTTGATTGGAACGACGCAATTGTAACCAATACCACTTTTCATCAAAACATGTGGCTCGATGGTTTAAGTGAAACAAGCGGCTCGTTGGGTGTCTATCCAAATCCAGCACTTGATCAAATTCAAATTGATAACCAAGAACCTCAAATGGTTCAAATTAAAGATTTAAACGGTAAAATCGTAATTAATGAACTCGTATTACCAGGGCAATCCATTGATATTGAATATTTAATGAATGGTATTTACATAATCGAGAGCGAAAACAAACAAGGGAAATTCATCAAAAATTAATTTTTTTGATTGACGCACTACCCTTTTTAGAGTTTGGCATCGTATTTGTACATAACCAATCGTAGTAGTTTATAGTTAGGTTATGGATAGCGGCGGCCCACCTGCCCTATCCGAGAAAGCGGCTCTTTTGGAGCCGCTTTTTTTATTGTTTACAATGACTATAAAATTTTTAGACCTGCTTTAGGTGAAATAATGGATGAGCACAACTACCACGATTTAATCGACGGTATCCGCTCAGAAGCTAAAAAAGTACCTGGTGTGGTTGATATCGAAAAATGCTGGGCACCAAAAGCCTCCTAGCCTTTTTGTTTGGTTTGGGTAAAACCCTCCTTGAGCAGTAGTTCAAAAATCTTTTGCTTGAAATTACCTTGTATCAAAATTTCGTTGTCTTTGACGCTTCCGCCAACTCCGCACTTGCTTTTCAGTAATTTACCGAGGTCTTTGAGGTCATGGTCTGAACCTACAAACCCCTCGACTAAAGTAACCTCTTTGCCTGCACGCTGCTTGCGATCGATGCTAACGTAGAGGCGCTGTTGCTGAGGCGGAAGTGTTTGAATATCATCGGTTTGCTCAAATTCGTAAGTGAAATTTGGATTGGTGCTGTAGACCACATTCTGAAACTTTTGCTGCTTTTTTGACATGACACAAAGTTAAGAAAACTAGAAGTACTGAAAAGTTTTCAACGTCGATATTTAGACCTGCCTATTTTGCGTTATACATAGATGAATGCACAAAACCAGCTGCAACAGCTCTCGGATACCGCCCTACTGAATTTAGTTTTGGCGCTTGCAGATAAAAATAAACAGCAAAGTCAGGTAATGGAACGCACTTGGCGTTGGCATCAACAAAACTGGCGTACACTTGCCAAAAGCTCACACTGGGATTTACTGGAAATTTATGGTCTTGACCAACAAATGGCTATGCGCATACTGGGGATTTTCGAAATTTGTAAGCGGTATCAAAGTGAAGAGGTACGCCAAAGACGACACATCAAAACATCAAAAGATGTATTTGACCTTTTACAAGTTCAACTTGCAGACCTTGACCACGAACAGTTTTTTGTGCTCTACCTAAATTACGCCAATGAAATCATAGAGCTTGTACAATTGAGCATCGGCGGCAGACACAGCACTATTGCAGATGCCAAACGCATTTTTCAAATGGGGCTGCGCTGCGCCGCCACAGGCATCATTTTGTGCCACAACCACCCGAGCGGACAACGCAAGCCAAGTGAGCAAGATCTTGCCTTAACCAAAGACATCAAAGATTTTGCCCGTCTGATAGACATGAAACTTTTGGATCACTTGATTTTCACAGATAATGGCTATTTTAGCTTCGCCGATGAAGGCTGTTTGTAATATGTCCAAAAAGAAAATTTTAACCGTCATTGGGGCCAGACCTCAAATTATAAAAGCCGCCGCACTGAGCCGTGCAATCGAAAAATATTTTTCAAGTGAATTAGAGGAAGTTTTGGTGCACACCGGCCAGCATTATGACGAAAACATGTCTGCAGTATTTTTTGAAGAACTTGGCATCCCAAAACCCAATTTTAACTTAGCGGTTGGTAGTGGTTCTCACGGACATATGACCGCAGCTATGCTCAGCGGGCTTGAAAAATTGATTCTTGAAGAACAACCAGCAGCGGTAGTTATCTACGGCGATACCAATTCAACAATTGCCGCGGCATTAGCCGCTGCCAAAATACATGTTCCTGTCGTACATATTGAGGCTGGTTTGCGCAGCTTCAATAAAGCAATGCCCGAAGAACTCAATCGGATTGCGGCCGATCATATGAGCTCCTTACTCTTTGTGCCGACTCAAGCGGGAATGTCCAATTTAGCTAAAGAAGGATTTGATTTAACCATCAAAGCAAAGGCTCATATTGATACACCTAATGTTTACCATTGTGGCGATATCATGTACGACAACAGCCTGTATTTTGCAGAATTGAGTAGAAAGCAAGCGACTATTTTGGCTCAATTTGATCTCCAAGCGCAGTCTTTTATCCTTTGTACCATCCACCGCGATACAAATACCGATGACGCTACAGCACTTCAAGATATTTTTGAGGCACTTTTAGAAATCATTGCCCAAACCCAACTTCAAGTCATACTTCCCATACATCCGCGCACCCGAAACAAAATGGAAGCGCTCTTGAACCCCGTTTTTCTAGAAAAAATCAAGGCGCAAACAAAGCTTAAGTTGTGCCCACCAGCGAGTTTTCTCGATATGATAGCACTAGAGGAAAACGCCAAACTGATTATCACAGACAGCGGTGGCGTTCAAAAAGAAGCGTATTTCTTTGCCAAACCATGCGTCATTCTCCGCGAACAAACGGAATGGGTAGAAGTCTTGCAGACTGGAGCTGCCGTCTTGTGCGGCGCCAATAAAAATTTAATTGTCAAAAGCGCCATGCAACTGCTCGATTTACATGTTCAAACCGACCCAACCATCTTCGGAGATGGCAAAGCCGCGCAGTTCATTTGCCAAAAAATCATTTCCGACTTATAGTGCTGATCTACGTCGAATATATCACCGAACGCCTTCTTTATACCCTTTCCTTCGTTTTAGCGGATAGAAAGATCGCCTACGAACTCACTAATGACGGCATTGCGTTCATGGCAGCGTCGGGACCAAAAATCAATTATTCGAGCCGTGAATTTGACGCGTGTATTCAAATACATCCTGCAACGCTGCTTTTTTCGGATGAAATCTATATAGACCCCATTCAAAAAGGAACTTTCAACCATACGGAATGTTTGTCGTTTGATGGAAAAAGCGACTTACTGGCCTCGGTATTTTATGTGCTGACCCGGATGGAAGAATACGACAGCCTACACACCGACGCGCTTGGTAGATTCGAAGCGCGCGCATCCGTTTTAAGCAAATATGGTTGGCTTCAAAAAGCCATTTGCGATGAATGGAGTGTTGCTTGGATTGCGTATGTCGAACAAGTTTGTGCCATCACATTGAAAACCAAAAAACCTAGGTTTATTTTTCAACCAACTTTCGACATAGACAATACATTTGCCTATGCGCATAAGAATAACATCCGAAGTTTTTTAGCAGAGCTCAAAGACTTTATATTTCAACGCAAAGAAAGGATACGCGATCGAAGAAAAGTACGCAGTGGTCAACAACCTGACCCTTATGATTCCTTCGACCAAATTTCTGAAATAGCCGCACATTTTCCTGAAACAAAAGTCTTTTGGCTGCTAGGAAATTACACCAAAAGAGATAAGAATTTATCGCATCTGAATTTGGCACAGCAAGACAAAATCAAACAAATTGCAGCACATGCAGAAATTGGTATCCACGGTAGCTCGCTGACCGTTCACCAATTGCAGCAGTATCAAATTGAAATAGAACGACTGAGTCAAATTACTGCCTACCATCCTTTGAGCAATAGACAACATTTCTTATTAATGCGCCTTCCCAATACCTATCAAATGCTCTTACAGGTGGGTATTCGGCATGACTATACAATGGGCTATGCCGAACAAACGGGTTTTCGTGCTGGAACAGCCAGGCCATTCAAGTGGTTTAACTTAGTCAAAAATGAAGTTACTGATTTGGTGGTGCATCCTTTTGTCTACATGGACGGAACGCTCAAAGAATACTTAAATCTAAGTCCAAAAGAAGCCATACAATGCATGGAGCAACTTTATAGAGAAGTGAAGAAATGTGGTGGGGCTTTTTGCTTTATATGGCACAATGAAACCATAGGAGGTTATCAGCATTGGGGGGATTACAAAAATGTATTCAAAGCAAACTTTGAATTCAATCGGCAATAAAGTTTCTAATTATTGGTCTTTACCAATTTTTTTATAGGAATCGCAAGCGCGTAATTCTTTGATCATTTGTTCCTTTTCTGCTTCAGTTTTATTGGCATCGAGATTTTCACATTTTTTCATGGGGGCCTCGTATTTCTTTAGTAAAGCGTCGATAGACTTGCCTTCAGCCTCTGCTTTTTTAAGGGCAGTTGTCATTTCTAGCCATTGATCAGCACATTCGCAGACTTCAGATTGGCAGGAAAACAAGGTCAAAACAAGCGTTGCTAGGAATATCTTTTTCATGTGCCAAAAGTAATTAAAAACAAAATCAATAAAAACAACCTCCTCCTTTACCAAGTCGAACGGTGAGCGTTGCACCAGTATAAACGTACCAATCTTTGGTGCTGCTGGTGCCACGTTTTCCAAAACGGTTACCATCTAAGCTCTGATTGGAAAGAACTGCAGCTAAATCCGAAACCTCGTCTTCTAAAATTTGCGGATCGAAATAGGTATCAGACCCAACGTCGTCGAGGTAATCGGTAAAGGTTTTGCGAATAGAAACATCTAGGTTAATGGTTGCCATTTTACCAAGACTCACCTTGAGCCCCATACCGAGCGGAACGCATAGCTGGTTCAAATTGTAGGGCTTTTGTGAATTGGCTGTTGTCCCTTGTCCTTCGGTAGCTAGAACTTGTAAATCTTGCCAAGCACCGTTGTAAAATGTTTGCGGATTCATTTTAAAGGCGCCAACTTGTGCGAGTAAATAGGCTGTTGCAGGATAACGGCTACTGCCAAACTGAAAAGGCACAAAATGAAATTCGAGACCTGCGGCGACCTCGTTGATGGGCGACTGGAAACTCAAGTTTCGATTGACCAATAATGGATAGGGCGATAAAGAATCGGCTGCAGAAACTTTTCCATGAAGGTAGTTGAAGCGAAAAGTAAGGCGATTATTGAGATTGTATCGGTATATAGCGCCAAATGCGAGATGCGCATTCTTAAATTGTTGGTATGGGTTGAGGTCACCGAGATAGTAGGTCTGACCTAAGGTGAGGCCCAACTCTGAGCGAGAGAAAAAAGTACGCCGCTGTGCTTGTATTTGAAATGCAAGCACGAGCAACATAAATAAAAAAACCTTTTTCATTGATTGCACAACGTAAAAATGGCGAAAATATTACTTACCTGAGCGTTTGCGATCGGTTTCTTTCAACAAGATTTTGCGGATGCGCAAACTTTTTGGTGTGACCTCAACATATTCATCGGATTGAATATACTCAAGGCATTCTTCCAAACTAAATACTTTTGGCGGCGCCAAACGGACTTTGTCATCGGAACCTGAGGCACGCATATTAGTTAGTTTTTTGGTTTTGGTAACATTGACGCAAAGATCTCCAGCACGTGAGTTTTCACCAATTACTTGGCCTTCGTAGATATCTTCATTGGGTGCAATAAAGAATTTACCGCGCTCTTGAAGGTTATTCAATGAGAAAGGAATAGAGGTACCTTGCTCTAAAGAAATGAGCGAGCCGTTTTGGCGTCCTGGAATTTCACCTTTATAAGGTTGGTATTCCATGAACCGGTGATTCATGATGGCCTCACCAGCGGTTTGGGTCAAAAGATAATTGCGCAAACCGATGATGCCTCTTGAAGGGATTTGGAATGTAACAATCATGCGCTCACCTTTGGGTACCATGTTGGTCATTTCACCTTTGCGACGCGTAACTGCCTCTACTGCGGTTCCGCTGAACTCTTCGGGAAGGTCAATAGTAAGTTCTTCGATAGGTTCGCATTTGACACTATCAATTTCTTTGATAATCACTTGCGGCTGGCCTACTTGTAGTTCATAGCCTTCGCGACGCATGGTTTCAATGAGTACAGATAAATGCAGCACCCCACGGCCAAACACCATCCATTTGTCGGCTTTGTCGGTGTCAGCTACACGCAAGGCGAGGTTTTTCTCGAGTTCTTTGTTGAGTCGATCCGAAATATGGCGCGAAGTTACAAATTTACCTTCCTTACCGAAGAAAGGCGAATCGTTGATGGAAAAGAGCATACTCATGGTCGGCTCGTCCATTTTAATGGTTGGAAGTGGTTCTGGATTTTCGGCATCGCAAATGGAGTCGCCGATTTCAAAACCTTCGATGCCAGTAACAGCACAGAGGTCTCCGGCTTGAACTTCTGCGACTTTGGTGCGTTCTATCCCTTCAAAAACAAAAACTTCTTTGATGCGGTGCTTTTCTTGAGGTCCGTCCGATTTGGAAAGAATGATGGGCTGATTTTCTTTGAGCACACCTCTCGACAAACGGCCAATTGCAATACGACCAACATAAGAGGAAAAATCTAGGGAAGTGATGAGCATTTGGGTATTTCCTTCTTCGATTACACGCGGAGGAAAGTAAGCCAAAATTTGATCGAGTAACGGGGTGATGCTATCTGTAGGTTGCTTCCAGTCCATAGACATCCAGCCATTTTTAGCCGAACCGTAAATAGTTGGGAAATCGAGTTGCTCTTCATTGGCATCGAGCTCAAACATGAGGTCGAATACTTTTTCATGAACTTCATCAGGGGTACAGTTTTCTTTGTCGACCTTGTTGATGACCAACAACGGTTTGATACCCATTGACAACGCTTTTCCAAGTACAAAACGCGTTTGTGGCATAGGGCCTTCGAAGGCGTCTACCAACAAACATACGCCATCGGCCATATTGAGTACGCGCTCTACTTCGCCACCAAAGTCGGCGTGACCCGGGGTGTCAATAATATTGATTTTGGTGCCTTTATAGGTGACCGATACGTTTTTAGAAACGATGGTGATGCCGCGCTCGCGCTCGAGGTCGTTGTTGTCCATGATGAGTTCACCGGTCATGCGGTCTCTTTCATTGTAAACCTGACCCGCTTCGATCATTTTATCGACAAGTGTCGTTTTACCGTGGTCAACGTGCGCTATAATAGCTATGTTTCTGATTTCCATAGAGAGGACAATGAAGATAAGGGGAGTTAGTATTTCTTTCGTTTGGCGCCGAAACCGCGTTCGCGGTCAAAACCACCCGAACGTTTTTTGTCAAAGCCGCCTTTTTTCTCGAAGCCTGGCTTTTTACCGCCACCAAAAGAACCTGGGCCTCTTTTAGAACCAGGACCTTTTGAAAACTTGCGGTCGCGGCCACCCTCTGAGCCACCTTGACCTGGTGAAGTTACCTCGATGGAAACTTTATGTCCTTCGAATTCATAGCCATCAACGAGCTTCAGAATTTTCTGAGTGTGTTCGTCGTCAGCTTCAACAAAAGAGAAAGAAGTCATGATGTCGATGCGACCAAGCGACTTGGATTTGAGACCGGTAGCGTCGCAAATGATGCGAACCATTGCTCCTGGATTGAGGCCATCACGGCGCCCAAGATTAACAAAGAAACGGGTTTTGCCTTCTTCGCGCGCTCTTTTAGGGCGCTCTTTGCGGTCTGAACGCTCGCGGTCGTCTTTGCTGGCTGCAGCATTGAGGTCCCCAGCACGTTCGTAGTATTCTATAAAACGGTTAAACTCAGCAGAAACAAATCTTTTGATCACTTCTTCTTTGCTCAGGTCGGCAAAAGAAGCCAAAATCTGCTCCATAAATGGGGCAATATCCGATTCTTTGACCTCGGTAGAAATAGTGTTATCGATGAGTTTTTTAAGCTGAATTTCACAGATTTCGGCCGGATTCGGAATTTTCCCTTGCTTAAAAGTGACGCGCATTTGGCGTTCAATGGCTTTGATCTTCACGTTTTCACGGGTATTGATCAAGACCAATGATTCTCCAGTTTTACCGGCACGTGCGGTACGGCCACTTCGGTGGGTGTAGTTCTCGATGTCGTCAGGCAGGTTGTAGTTGATGACGTGCGTAATGTTGTTGATATCCAAACCGCGTGCAGCGACGTCTGTAGCTACCAAAATTTGAAGTTCTTTTGAACGAAAACGCTCCATAACGCGATCGCGCATGGCTTGGGTGAGGTCACCGTGGAGTGGCTCTGCATTGTAGCCGTCTCTTGCCAATTTCATGGCAACAGTAGCTGTTTCGTTTTTGGTACGACAAAAAATAAGTCCGTAAATAGTCGGGTTGAAATCGATCAGACGCTTTACGGCGTCGTAGCGGTCGCGCTCTTTTACTGAATAGTAAATATGTTCGATGTTTTCGTTACTTTGGTTTTTGTGACCAATCGAAACTTCTAATGGGTCGTGCATGTAGGTGCGGGCAATGCGCGCTACCTCGTTGGGCATAGTGGCAGAAAACAACCACACATTTTTATCGATAGGTGTTTGCTCGAGGATCATGTCGATGTCCTCCTTGAAGCCCATATTGAGCATTTCGTCGGCTTCGTCTAAAATGACGTATTTCACTTCTCCGAGCTGCACAACTTTGCGATTGATAAGGTCGACCAAACGACCTGGTGTTGCCACAATAATGGACGTTCCTTTTTTAACGCTGGTGATTTGTGTACGGATATCGGTTCCGCCGTACACGGCTGTGATATTGCCTTCTAGGTATTTGGAAAAGACATTTAAGTCTTTGGTAATCTGAAGGCAAAGCTCGCGTGTTGGGCAAATGATAAGCCCTTGTGGCAGGCGTGCTTTGTTATCGATGTTATTAATTAACGGCAAACCGAATGCGGCCGTTTTTCCTGTTCCCGTCTGCGCCAGACCGACAAAATCGCAATCTTCTCCTAATAGGTAGGGAATTGCTTGTTCCTGGATCGGGGTCGGTGCTTCAAAACCCAATTCTGTCAACGACTTCAGCACCTCTCGCCTTAATCCCAGCTCTTCAAATGTCATGTATTATTTTTAAAATGAGGTGCAAAGGTACGTATATTGTAAGGATTTCTTGTTAATAAGTTGAGGGATAGTGTTAAAAAAATAAATAATTTCTATTTTTGACACACGTTAAACCAAATTCAAACTATGCAACTCAGCGGTATTATTGCCATCTCCGGAAGACCAGGCCTTTTTAAAGTCATTGCTCAAGGTAAAAATAGCGTTATCGTCGAATCCATGATCGACAAAAAACGCTTTCCAGCCTACGCAACTGAACGCATTTCTACCCTTGACGACATCACTGTTTTTACTTACGACGAAGACGTCAAACTGACAGACATCTTTGAAAAAATGCTAGCGCTTTATCCTTCAGAAGCGCCGTCACACAAAGCTGACATGAAAGAACTCGAAGCTGCCTTAGCTCAGTTCTTGCCCAACTGGGATCCAGACCGTGTGTATCCATCTGATGTTCGCAAATTGTTTCAGTGGTTTAACCTTTTGATTAAAGCTGGCGCATTTGAGGCCGTAGCAAAAGAAGAAGCTCCTGCAGCAAAAGAAGTGAAAGCACCTAAGGCAGATACCCCTAAAAAGAAAGCAAGCACCCCTGCACCAGCAGTAAAAGCGGCTAAACCTGCGGCACCAAAAAAAACACCTACCGTCAAGACGGGCTCATCTAGAGGTAAATAACATGACCATTCAAAAAGCAGCGCGCCAGTTTCTACCCGAAGACCTGGCCATTACCGATTTCGCAGTAATTCGGCCTTATTTCGAAGAATTGCTCCAAAGAAGTATTCAGACCAGTTTGGAATTCGATAAATGGCTCCAAGACCGCTCCGAGCTCGATGCGGTGCTTGAGGAGGACCTCGCTTGGCGTTATATCAGGATGAGTATTAACACCGCCAATACGGACCTTCGGGAGGCCTACACACATTTTGTGACACATATTCAACCTGAACTTGCACCTTATGAGGACCAACTCAATCAAAAATTAGTTGGTCTGCCCTACCTTGCGGACAAACAAGATGCTGCACATCAGATTTATTTCAGATCTGTGCGCAGTGCACTCGATTTGTTCCGAGAGGAGAATATCGCCATCGAGGCCGCATTGAACGAAGAGGCCCAACAATATGGTGCCATCAGTGCCGCTCAACAGATCGAGCACAACGGTCAAAATTTAACCATGCAACAAGCAGCCGCTTTACTCAAAGACCAAGATGAAGCGTTGCGGCAGTCAATTTTCGAAAAAATGGCGGCCGTTAGAAGAAAAGACCAAGCACAACTCGACGCCCTTTACAGTTCCCTTATTGAAAAAAGGCATCAAGTCGCACGCAATGCAGGTTTTGAAAACTACCGCGACTACAAATTTGTGGCCTTAGGTCGTTTTGATTATACCAAAGAAGATTGTTTTGCTTTTCATGCAGCCATTAAAAAATATATTGTTCCTTTGGTCAAATCGATTCAAGCAAAAAAACTAGCCTTACTTGGCAAAGAAAAGTTTAAACCTTGGGATACTGAAATTGACCCAGAGGGAAAATCTGCCCTCAAACCATTTGAGAACGGCGCACAAATGCTTGCCGGCACCATTAAAATGTTTGATGCCATTGACCCCTATTTTGGCAATTGTCTGCGGGTCATGGAAAATCTGGGGCACCTAGACCTCGATTCCAAACCAGGAAAAGCACCAGGCGGCTACAACTACCCACTTTATGAAATAGGTGTGCCATTTATTTTTATGAATGCAGTCGGTACGCAACGTGACCTTGAAACCATGGTTCATGAAGGCGGGCACGCCATTCATTCTTTCTTGAGTCGAGAACTTGCGCTTACTGCTTTCAAAAATATTCCGTCAGAGGTAGCCGAGCTGGCCTCGATGTCAATGGAATTACTGAGTATGCCGCAATGGTTCGAGTTTTACGCACCAGAAGCACACCAGCGCGCCATGCGCGAACAACTAGAAGGTACGCTCAAAGTTTTACCTTGGATTGCCCAAATCGATGCTTTTCAGCATTGGGTTTACGAAAATCCGATGCACAGTTCTGCGGAGCGTGCAGCACATTGGCAACAACTCTCCATAGATTTTGGGACGGGCCTCACCGACTGGACGGGCTTCGAAGATTTAGTTCAAAACGCTTGGCAAAGGCAGTTACACCTTTTTGAAGTTCCCTTTTATTACATCGAATATGGCATTGCCCAACTTGGCGCATTAGGTGTTTGGAAAAACAGTTTAGAGAACTACCCACTGGCAATTGACCAATATAAAAAGGCTTTGGCATTGGGCTATACAGCATCCATGAAAGATATTTATCAAACAGCCGGTGTTCCTTTTGACTTTTCGGCTCATAGATTGCAATCCTTGGCTGAGCTAATCGAAAACGAATTAGAAAAATTGAATTAGTTCTGTCTACATGTTACATGAAATTAAAATTCTCTTTATATTTGCACCCGCATACGGCGAGATAGCTCAGTTGGTTAGAGCGTAGGATTCATAACCCTAAGGTCCCGAGTTCAACTCTCGGTCTCGCTACTCAAAGCCCAGTTTCAACTGGGCTTTTTTTATGGCCTAAAAACAACTGAAGTTGTGATTTTCGCAAGTTCTCCTATTGAAATTGTTCAATTCGTTTTCTTCCATTTAAACTTCTTAACGATATTTGTTCTATGTTCTCAGGAATTGTTTACATCTATTTGTTTGTGTTCTCAAGTGCACAGACCCAATCGGGTGCAGGGCATATCAGTATGGCTTTCGGAATAGACAGCCTGAACCTCACCTATTACACCAAATACCGCAAACAAGATGGCGGTGGATTCAAACTCAAAAACATTAGCTACCATGAAGCCCTCAATTTCGACCGTACCCAACTAAAGCACCAAGCGTTTAATCCGGTTTTGGTATTGCGCTTACGAGCAGATAGCATCGAACCAAACAAACTTGAGGCAATTGCCGATCGGTTCAACCTGAATAAACCCTGGTCTTTATTCGCCAATAATTGTGCCGATGCCGTTAAGAAAGTGCTTAGAGAAGCGAAAGTAAACCCTGGATTGGCCTTGATGATCAGCACCCCTAGTGAGCTCATCAAAGACTTGTGTTTTCATCAAAAAAGGGAAATTCAAACTAAAAATATTCAAATCCTGCACGGTAATCTCATGCAGTATCTCGATCAAGAACCAAAAGCGGTCCCGCAGACCTTATTTGGAAAGCATGGGCCACACGCGCAATTCCCACCCTACAAAGAAGCTTTGCTTATTTTACCCGGTTTTGGCTCTAAATACCACTCTTTGCATCGGCTCAAAAACACTTTCAAAAAAGCACCTTACGATGTTTTCGTACCGCGCTATATTGCCCGTGCATCACTAGAAGAAACCCTCGAAAATCTAGAATTATATTGGCAACGTCATGGTTTAGATGCCTATCAGAAAGTACATGTATTTGGCTATATCGTGGGCTCTTGGACTATCAATGCCTGGATTGCCCAAAACGGCAAATCGAATATTGCAACAATTGTTTATGACCGCAGCACGCTGCAAGAACGCGCGCCACTTGTCCTTGTTCAGGACATGAAGTTTGTCAATTTTATCCTTTTTGGAGACGTTATGCAAGATCTCCTCCAAACACCATACACCCCACTCCAAGACAGCACTATCCGTAAAGGTATGTTATTAGAGACTTACGCCACAAATACGGTTAGAAAGCACCAGCAAACTGCCGCGTCCATGGGCCCCTATTGCTGGGAGCTCAGTTGTTTTGGACAAGCAGTTGACGACTACCGCTTTGTGCCAATGCATCATGATCAGATGTACACCCATCCTGAAGTATTTGCCGAGGCATTGCTTTATTTCATTGAAAACGGTAACTTCGGTCCTCATCTGCAATCGGTTCAACCCGTAGAGAATCCATTCATCAAGCACAAGCCATGATCTCTGTTTACAAGCTCAAACCTAAATTTCAGGCGCTGTTGCAACCGCTCCTAGTGCGTTTAAACAAAAGGGGTGTATCACCAAATCTACTGACCTTGCTCGGCATTTTATTATCAATTGCCATGGGCCTTTATGCATTATACGGCAACCGCATACTCGCCTTAATCCTTTTACCAATCGTTTTGTTAGTACGCATGGCCCTTAATGCACTTGACGGCATGATGGCCCGTCAGTTTAACCTGCAAAGTAAATTAGGTGCTGTGCTAAATGAAATCGGAGATATCATTTCGGATATAGCGCTTTATTTCCCACTCTATGTATTGTTCAAGATGGACCCAACTTGGATGTTGTTTTTCTTACTATTAAGCGTGCTCAATGAGTTTGCCGGCTTACTTGGGCAGGCCGTAAGCGGTGAGCGGCGCTACGACGGACCCATGGGCAAATCTGATCGAGCTCTGGTGGTAGGTCTTTTGAGCTTGTTATTTGTTTTCAATGCACCAATTCAAATGTACCTCAATTGGATTTGGATGCTTATTTTTATCTTGTTACTTTGGAGTACCCTCAGAAGACTACGACATGCCATCAATTGATAACTTGAACGAAATCCAACAAATGATTGCCGTCATTTTCGGCGTCCTTGTATTGGCAAGCGTCTTATTCTGGACAATGGGAAAATTCAATAGTGGTCCCCAAGTTCAGGAATTAAAGACACGAACTAAATCTTGGTGGGTGATGGCTGCAATTTTTACCACCGCAGCAGTTGTGCATCCGGCCGTCTCTTTTTTTGCATTTGGATTTTTGTCATTTGCTGCGCTCCGAGAGTTATCGAGTATCAGTAAAAATACGCGCCCCGAAGACCGTAGCGTTATTTTTTGGGCCTATTTAGCCGTCCCAGTGCAGTATTACATTGCTTACATGGGTTGGTTTGCTCCTTTTTTGATCTTTATTCCGGTATTTATGTTCACCTGGATTCCTTTTGTTTTGGTGCTTAAAGGCCATACACAAGATATCGCACGCTCCATGAGCGTCATTCCAACGCACCTCATGCTCACGGTATTCTCCATCAGTCATCTTGCCTACCTGCTGTCACTTCCTGAATTACCACAATTCAATGCAGGTGGCCGTGGTCTTTTATTGTTTGTTGTCTTTCTTACCGAAATGAACGATGTTTTTCAATTTACTTGGGGTAAATTACTGGGCCGCCACAAAATAATCGAAAAAGTGAGCCCTAACAAAACATGGGAAGGTTTTATTGGTGGTCTTTTGAGCACCATTGCCACGGCATTTTTCCTGCGTTTTTTAACTCCGTTCAACGAGTTTCAAGTGCTAGGAGCAGGCTTATTGATTGCCTGTTCGGGTTTTGTTGGCGATATCATTGTCTCGGCCGTTAAACGCGATTTCGGCCTCAAAGATACCGGAACCGCCATCAAAGGACATGGCGGCATCCTAGACCGCATCGACTCCTTGGCCATCAGCTCGCCATTTTTCTTTTATTACACTTACTTGCTCTGCTACTCCTAAATGCACCGCATCGTTTTATTTGTTGTTTACAGAATGCTCATGGGTCCCCTGCTGCGCATTTTGCTTGGTATCAAATGGAAAGGCGCTTACCGTGAATTAAAGCAACAAAAACAATTTATTATTGTGGCCAATCACAACAGTCATATCGACACGATGGCACTCATGTCCAGCCTATCTTTCTGGCAACTCAAGTACACGCACCCGGTTGCAGCTGCCACTTATTTTGGCAAGAAAAAATGGTTGGGTTGGCTTACGCGTTTTTTTGTTAATACCATCCTGATCAAACGCAGCCATGAAGGAACCGGCCCAAAAGCCCTGGACGTACTTCAAAAATATATTTCAAAAGGACATTCATTAATTATTTTTCCTGAAGGATCAAGAGGTGAGCCCGAAAAACTGCAAGCCTTCCACAAAGGCATTGGCGTCTTGCTTGAGCAGAATCCACAAATCCCTTTTGTACCTGTTTGGATTACAGGAACAGGGAAAATCCTTCCAAAGGGCGCGCTTTTAACTGTTCCGTTTGAGGCCTCCCTCACCTTTGGAGTAGCGCAATTTACCAAGGCAAAAGAAGTGCAAGATATTGTGGAGGAGGTTAAAAATGCTATTTTGAATTTGAACGCTACCTTTATTCCATGATTTTACGGACCTTATACAAAATTATATTGTCGATGCTGCTCTTGGCGCACCTCGCCTATGGGCAGTCATACCATATTTCATTTACGCAAAATGGTGAAGTTGTCAAAATTGAGAACAGTGTAGTTCGACTCAAAAAAGAGCCATTCGTTATACATGTGACTTTAGGTAGCTTAGATGGTGTTTTTGTGAACTGCACTTTTGACTCGGTGGTGTATAATGGCGCATTGCAGAGAAACTTACCAGATTTTCAAACCACAGGCTGGAAAGTGAGCGTGGAAACTGAGTTCAATAAAGACAATGAGTTATTGATTCAAGATCAAGAAAGTTATTGTTACTGGTTTTATGATCCGAAAGACTATGATTGGCATCGATTTGACGCTAACGTGTATGTTTCGGGGTCACAAGTAAAAGCAAGCAAAACCGTTCGGCAATTTTTCGATCTGATTTTAAATGAAACCAGACCTCTACAAGCCATAAATGAACCCGTTTACCTCACGTTCTTCTCCATTTCGGGGTCTTTCAAAGACGAAAGCGCAAAACTAGCTCAAGTAGAAGCTTACCGACTTATTTTCGAAGACTAGGGTAATCTTCTTGAACGCAACGCGCCACAATTTTTGCACTATTAATTGCCAACGGTATGCCGCCGCCCGGATGCACAGTAACGCCCGCAAAATACAGTCCTTTTAATTGCTTCGAAAAGTTGGGGTGTCTTAGAAAAGCAGCAAAAGCATTATTGGAGGCGTTGCCATAAATAGAACCTTGCTTGCCGCTGTAATTTTTTTCAATCAGACGCGGCTCATTAATTTGTTCTACCTCAATAAGCGGTTCAATGGCAGTTTGAAGCGCCTTGGATAGCTTTTCTAAGATGCGCTGTCTTAATTTCTTGATTTCTTGATCCCAATTTTGCCCCGCATTTATTGGTGCATTGACCATCACAAACCAGTTTTCTTTCCCCGCAGGTGCGTCCGTAGATTCTACCTTCGATGAAATATGCACATAAATAGTTGGGTCATGGTACAGCATTTTGGTCTCAAAAATGGCGGCAAACTCTGCACGGTAATCGTCGGCAAAAAAGATATTATGTACACCTAATTGGTCAAAAGACTGATTTATTCCCCAATAAAAAACGACCGCAGAACTGGATTTTTCTTGCTTGAGCAAAAAAGCAGGCGCTTTAATTTGGGTAAGCAGTTTTTCATAGGTATAGTGTATATCCATATTTGAAACAACAATATCGAAATGATAATTGGACTTGGTTGTTTGAAGTCCAACGATTCTTTGGTTGCGGTGCTGAATAGCGGTAACGCGCTCGTTCGTATAGAATTCGACACCATGCTGGGCTGCTAATTGATAGGCTTGCTTAGTGATTTGAGCCATTCCGCCCACCGGCATTGCCGGACCTTCATTAAATTCCAGTTGCGAGATGATATTAAGCATAGCCGGCGCTAGGTAAGGCGAACTGCCGTTGTAGGTCGCCATCCGGTCAAATATTTGTTGGGTTTTGGGATTTTTAAAAGTATTTCGGTTCTGCGCATGCATGGTCTGATGTAATCCGTATTTAAACAACCGCGCTAGCGCTTTTAATAATAGAATTTGGAAAAAGTGCTTGAATCGGTGTAAAGACACTGCTATAAACACCGGATAAATGGCACGGTAGTTTTTCTCGATGCGTTGAAGGTATTTTAAAGTGGTATGTTTGTTCTCTCCGAAAGTTTGATGGAGTGTTTGTGCCACCTGCTCTTTTCCAAAAGGAATCGTGAGGTGCTGGCCATCATTAAAAAAATAACGGCAAGATTCTGACAATTGATGATACCGAAAGTTGGCGCTAGGATCCAGACCTCTTAACAAACCTTGCATGAGTTCTGGCTCCGTAAAAACAGAAGGACCCATATCAAAACGGTAGGCGCCGAGGTGTTGTTCGACGATTTTACCGCCAATTTGGGCATTGGCCTCAAATACACTTACCTCTAAACCCAATTTTCTGAGTTCAATGGCACTTGCCAAGGCCCCTATACCTGATCCGATGATTCCTACTTTCATTTGAATACTACAAAAATCCGCTAAAAATGTTCTTCGAAGCCAATACAGACGGGCATTTTCGCCCGCTTTATCAACAAAATGGGTGTTTTTTCAACATTTTGCCACTTTTTTTTGGCTGAATCCTTTGTCGGCGTTGATATTCAGATATATTTGTTTCGATAATTAATTACTAACTAATTAAAACTAACTTATTATGAACAAAGCTGAATTGATCGACGCAATCGCAGCGTCTGCAGGATTGTCAAAAGCTGATGCAAAACGTGCATTGGACGGATTTGTAAGCGCTACTACTGGTGCTTTATCAAAAGGTGAGTCTATCTCCTTGGTAGGTTTCGGTTCTTTCGGAATCTCTAAAAGAAATGCACGCAATGGTCGCAACCCTAAGACTGGTGCGGTTATCAAAATTGCTGCAAAAAACACAGTTCGCTTTAAGGCAGGTGCAGATCTATCTAAAAGCGTAAACTAATTCAGGTTCCCCTGAAGTAAAAAAGGGCTGTCTCACTGAGGCGGCCCTTTTTTTTGTTCAAAGATTTTAAGTTGCGCTTTGTTTGGGAATAATACGCCAAAACAATTTGGGCAAAAAGCGCTTGAGGTAAACGGCGAGCAGTTCCTTTCGACCAATAAGCACCTCTCTTTTCTTTTTCTCCAAGGCGCTCAGCATTTGGGCCACGCATTCACAAACAGGCATGCCCGATGATTGGTTTCGATCCATTTGCCCGTGGGCAGTGCCTTGGGCTGTCAGAGCGCTTTGAGATATTGGTGTATTGATTTTGCCGGGAAAGGCAATGGTCACGCAAATACCATTGGCTGCCTCTTCCATGGCAAGGCTTTCGTAATAGCCTACCAAAGCGGTTTTGGACGCGCTATAAATAGAACGCAAATGGAATCCGAATTTTCCTGCAATACTGCTGACCACTAAAAATTGACCCGCTCCCTGAGCTCTGAAAATAGGCAATACGGCTTTTGCCAGTGCAATATTTCCAAAAAAATTGACCTCCATGAGTTGGCGATTCACCTCCATGGTGGTATCATTTGCACTTGCGCGTTGCGATACACCTCCATTGTTAATGAGGATATCTATGCGCTCGTAAATTTCCAAGAGTTCTGCTGTTATTTCACTTAAATTGGAAAGATTGGCTAAATCAAGCGGCACAACACAGTGCTGGTTATGATTCTCTAATTTTTCCTGAATGTCGTGAAGTTTCTCTTCGTTTCGTGAAGACAAGATAAGTTTGGCACCTGCTCTTGCCAATTGAATGGCAAGTTCTTCGCCTATACCAGAGGAAGCACCTGTGATCCAGATGACTTTATTTTGAAAATAAGACGTGTGATTCATTACTCAAAGATAAAAGATTCGTTGGGCGCGTGGGTGGGTTTTGTTATTTTTGATGAAAAATATCGCATGACCGTCCGCAATATACACGCCGAATTTCAAGAAGCGCAAGCTGTTTTAGAAGCCTTCAGCACTGCTGAAAACATGGAAAAAATCGAAAAGGGCATTGACCTGATGTACGAGGCATTGGCCCGCGGTAATAAAATCATGAGTTGTGGAAACGGAGGTTCTATGTGCGATGCCATGCATTTTGCCGAAGAGTTATCTGGTCGTTACCGCAACAACCGCCCTGCGCTTGCCGCGCTTTCTATTTCTGACCCCTCACATCTTTCATGTGTAGCCAATGACTATGGTTATGATTTTGTTTTCTCACGTTACATTGAAGGTTTAGGGAAAGCCGGAGACATTTTGCTCGGAATCTCGACTTCTGGAAATTCAAAAAATGTAGTGAATGCCGTCCTTGCCGCAAAAGCCAAAGGGATCAAAACTATTGTATTGACAGGAAAAGATGGTGGCCAATTAGCTGATTTAGCCGATTTAGAAATCAGGGCTCCACACAGCCCCTACGCCGACCGTGCCCAAGAAATCCATATTAAAATCATTCACTCCTTTATTCTTGGAATAGAGCAGCACTTCGGTTTTTAGTTTTTGGCGGCATTGAGTTTGGAGTGCTTTCTACTGTAAGTAAAGTAGATCAACAGTCCGATCAATAACCAAATCCCAAAATAGATCCAATTTTGAAGCGGAATCTCGCTCATCATGTAGAGGCAACTTAAAAGCCCCAAAGACGGGATTAAAGAAAGTTTTTTAGGGATACTGACAACTGTTAAGAACACAGTAAAAGTCCAGAAAATAAGGGAAGGAACTTTTTGACCAAAATCAGCGCCGCTTTTGAAGTTGAGGTACGTGAATAGTGCATTATTTGTGTAGAAATAAATGAGTGCCCCTACAAATAAAAACGGCAAGATATAACCTGCATTAACGTACGGTGTTCGGAATGAACCGCGTTGTACGTCGGGCTTATTTTGCAGTACCAAGACGCCGCCACAAACCAAAACAAAGGCAAATAGGGTGCCGATAGAACACAAATCAGTAACCATTGTCAGGTTCATGAACAACGCAGGAACTGCTACCACAAAACCAACGACTATTGTTGCAAAAGAAGGCGTTTTGTATTTTGGATGTATTTTAGAAAAGCGCTTGGGAAGCAGGCCATCACGGCTCATGCTCAACCAAATACGCGGTTGACCCATTTGAAAAACAAGCAAAACAGACGCCATGGCGACCACAGCCGACACCGAAATAATGAATGTCATTTGCGGCATGTTGATCTGTTTGAAAACAAAAGACAAAGGCTCTCCGACTGCTAATTGATCATAAGGTACAATTCCGGTCAATATCAACGCAATTAATATGTACAGCACTGTGCAAATGATAATGGCCCACATCATGCCACGCGGAAGGTCTCTTTGCGGGTTTTCGCACTCTTCGGCTGTTGTGGAGATGGCGTCAAAACCAATATAAGCAAAAAATACAGCAGAAACGCCTTTGAGCACCCCACTTACCCCGTTAGGTGCAAATGGCGACCAATTATTCATATCAATATAAAAAACACCAACGGCAATAACCAATAAAATAACGGCAAGCTTAATGACAACCATGGCGTTTGAAGCATTGCGGCTTTCCTTGATGCCTCTATAAACCAACCATGTGATCAACACGATGATAAAAAGTGCGGGTATATCCAATACCATATGCAAACCGCCAATTTTTGGAGCAGAGAGCCAAGCGGCGCGCGCCTGGACTAATACGGGTTCTAAATCTTTTAGAAGTCCGCCATTTTTAAGAAAATTACTGGCCTCAATAAAACCATTTGAGGCCGTTAAATAATCCATTTGCATCCAGGCTGGTATGTGTATACCTTTTAGTCCAAGTGCTTGAATATGAATTTGTTCAAGCATATCAGTTAAATAATCACTCCAAGATATGGCTACGGTAATATTCCCTATGGCGTATTCCATAATGAGCGCCCAACCAATGATCCAAGCGATGAGTTCTCCGAAAGCTACGTACGAATAAGTATAGGCCGATCCGGCCACCGGCACCATGGAAGCAAACTCCGCATAAGCAAAAGCGGCAAAACCACTGGCCAGCGCTGTAAAAAGAAACAAAAAGACAACAGCCGGACCACCTTGCGCCGATGCCTGTCCTATCGTAGAAAAGATCCCAGCACCGATAATGGCAGCAATCCCAAAGGCAATCAAGTCTCTAACCTTCAGATGTTTATTTAGCGTTGTAGCGTACACCTCAGCTTCATTGGCTTGAACTTGAGCTAAAATGGATTCAATCGATTTTTTACGAAACAAAGTGTTTTTAGACATTCACTGATTTTTAAAGCACTAAAAGTAAAGAAATTTTACTTTTGCATATGGAAAAATTTATCACGGTTAAAGGCGCCCGTGAACATAACCTAAAAGGCATTGATGTTCGCATTCCACATGGCAAACTCACGGTGATTACAGGCGTTTCCGGCTCGGGTAAATCGAGCTTGGCGTTCGATACCATTTTTGCCGAAGGACAACGGCGTTTCATCGAAAGCATGTCGTCTTATGCCCGTCAATTCCTGGGTCGCCTAGACAAACCTGCTATTGACGACATCAAAGGCCTGTCCCCAGCTATTGCCATCCAACAAAAAGTAAGTTCTGTCAACCCAAGATCTACAATTGGCACAAGCACTGAAATCTACGACTACCTCAAGCTGCTTTTTGCCAGAATCGGACAAACCTTTTCACCCATCTCTGGCGAGTTGGTGCGTAAAGACCAAACTGCCGACGTTCTAAATTTCCTGGATACCAACTGGAAAAACGAACCATATGCAGTTCTATTTCAGATTGCATTTAATTCAATAGATACTCTAAATAAAAAGTTACAATCATTTAATAAAGAAGGTTTTATAAGAGTCTTTTACGAAGATTCTTTTCTTTTAATAAACGACATCCTTCCGCTTGAAAACGCACCTGATGTAATTTGGATTGTTGTAGATCGACTCAAAAATGAAGCACGAGAGAATAACCAAACAGGTCGCCTAAGTGAAAGTATCGAAATGGCGTTTAGAGAAGGTAATGGCATTTGCAGTTTATACAACCCCGCACAACTAAATTGGAAGCATTTCAATACGCGTTTTGAGGCGGATGGCTTGAAGTTTGAAGAACCACAACCTCATTTATTCGCCTTCAATAATCCTTTCGGCGCTTGCAAAACCTGCGAAGGCTACGGGCTCACGCTTGGCATCGACGAAGAACTGGTTTTCCCAGACCGGAGTAAAAGTGTTTACGACGGTGCTATTGCGCCGTGGAAAGGCGAAAATATGCAAGAATATTTACAACAGCTCTTATTTCAATCGAGTAAATTTGACTTTCCTATACACAGATCCATACAGGATTTAAGCCCGGCGCAATACGACCTACTTTGGACCGGAAATAAATATTTTACCGGTTTAAATGAATTTTTCAGACACATTGAAAGTCAGACTTATAAGATTCAATACCGCGTCCTTTTATCGCGCTACAGAGGCAAAACCATTTGCTCAGATTGTCAAGGCACAAGACTGCGCAAAGACGCTTCCTATGTGCGAATAGCTGGTAAGAGCATACAAGATGTCGTGCTGATGAGCATTGATGATGCATTGGTGTATTTTGCTGGCTTGCAACTTACCGCTGAGCAGCAAGGAATTTGCAAACATATTTTACCCGAAATAATCAGCAGATTATCCTATTTACAAATGGTAGGCCTTGGCTACCTTACACTGAATCGCAACTCCAATACGCTTTCAGGTGGAGAGGCACAACGCATTCAATTGGCCACCTCCATCGGGTCTAGCCTTGTAGGTTCTTTGTATATTTTAGATGAACCGTCCATTGGCTTACATCCCAGAGACACCCAAAAACTAATAGAGGTGCTCACAGCACTTAGAAATCAAGGCAATACTGTCATTGTCGTTGAACATGAAGAAGAAATCATGCAAGCAGCCGATGAAATTTTAGATATTGGTCCACTTGCAGGCAGCCAAGGAGGCCAATTGGTATTCCATGGTAATTTCGCTGCTTTACAATCGAGCAAATCCCTTACCGCCGAATACCTTACAGGTCGCAAAAAAATTGCAGTTCCTTCACGTACAAGACAGGCAATAGGTCAACTCACGATTCACAATGCACGCCAAAACAACCTTAAAAATCTGGATGTCCAAATCCCCTTGGGTCAACTTGTTTGTGTAAGCGGTGTGTCAGGCTCCGGAAAATCAACGCTCATCAAAAGATTGTTCTATCCATTAGTCAGAAAAGAGCTTGGGCTTAGTTCAGAGCTTATTGGCAAATGCAATGGCTTAAGCGGTGATGTTAAAAAAATTGGGCACGTCGAATTCATCGATCAAAATCCGATTGGCAAATCGTCGAGAAGCAACCCAATTACTTATGTAAAAGCTTTTGATGATGTCCGCGAACTATTTGCAAGGCAGCCACTTGCAAAACTCAGAGGTTACAAGCCAGGTTTCTTCTCCTTCAATGTGGCAGGTGGCCGTTGCGAGGTTTGTGAAGGAGAAGGCACGATTAGCGTTTCTATGCAATTCATGGCCGATGTTCAATTGCCCTGTAAACATTGCCAGTCCAAACGCTACAAAAGTGAAACTTTAGAAATACTTTATCGAGGTCTTTCCATATCAGATATTTTAGAACTCACTTTACAACAAGCACTTGAATTTTTTGCAGCCGACTCAGACAAACTCGCGCAACGCGTCGCCGAAAAAATACAACCACTTGTCGATGTCGGATTGGGCTACCTTACGGTGGGGCAATCATCTAGTACCATGTCTGGTGGAGAAGCCCAACGAATAAAGTTGGCGTCTTTTCTGAGCAAAGGCAATCAAGAAACGCCCACCCTTTTTATCTTCGACGAACCCACTACTGGTTTGCATTTCTATGATATTGAAAAATTACTGATCGCCTTTAATGCGCTTCTAGATAAAGGACATTCTTTGGTCGTCATTGAACACAACATGGAAGTGCTCAAATGCGCCGATCACCTCATCGACTTGGGTCCTACAGGTGGTGAAAATGGCGGCTATCTTCTTTTTAGCGGGCACCCTAAAGACTTTATCGAACTTCAAGACAACTATACAGCACAATATCTTCGTGAAAAGCTTGTTGAAAATTAAGCGCATAATCAAGCGTTTAGAATTTATATTCGCTTAACTTTGCAGAAAAATAGCAGCATGTCATCAGATATCTTCGAAAAAATTAAAGCAAACCGTGGTCCACTCGGTATGCACGCCAAAGAATCTCATGGGTATTTTACTTTCCCAAAACTTGAAGGAGAAATTGGCCCCCATATGAATTTCAGAGGCTCCGAAAAACTCAATTGGTCCCTCAATAATTACTTAGGCCTTGCGAACCATCCAGAAGTGCGCAAAGCAGATGCAGACGCCGCTGCCATTTACGGCTTTGGCTCTCCGATGGGTGCACGCATGATGTCTGGCAACTCCAACTACCACGAACAACTCGAAAACGAGCTCTCAGCTTTCGTGGGTAAAGAAGATACCATTCTAGCCAACTTTGGCTACCAAGCGGTGGTTTCGGCAATCGACTGCCTGGTGGACCGACATGATGTGATTGTCTACGATGCAGAATCTCATGCTTGTATACTCGACGGGGTGCGCTTACACATGGGCAAGCGTTTTGTGTTCAAGCACAACGATGTCGAAGATTGTGAAAAACAACTTCAACGTGCCACTAAACTTGCTGCCGAAACAGGTGGTGCCATTTTAGTGATCACCGAAGGTGTATTCGGTATGCGAGGAGACCAAGGTAAACTCAAAGAAATAGTTGCACTCAAAGAAAAATACAACTTCCGTTTATTTGTGGACGATGCGCATGGAGTTGGTGTCCTCGGTAAAACCGGCGCCGGCACAGGTGAAGAACAAGGCTGTCAAGACGGCATCGACATCTTCTTTGGAACTTTTGCCAAATCTTTTGCACTCATCGGTGGCTTTATTTCTTCAGACGAACAAGTCGTAGAATACCTACGTTATAACATGCGTTCTCAGATTTTTGCCAAAGCAATGCCTGCGGCTCTTGTTCTGGGCTTGCTCAAGCGCCTAGAACTCATGAGAAAGCACCCCGAACTAAAAAACAAGCTCTGGGAAAACACCAATGCACTTCAAAATGGCCTTAAAGCCGCTGGTTTTGAAATCGGACCAACAAACAGCTGTGTAACGCCAGTATATCTCAGCGGATCTATTCCTGAAGCTACAAACCTGATCTTTGACTTGCGTGAAAACTACAATGTATTTTGCTCAATGGTCGTATACCCGGTTGTTCCAAAAGGCATGATTATATTGCGCCTCATCCCTACTGCAGCCCACACCCTTGAAGATGTGAAATACACAATTGATTGTTTCTCCAAAATTGTAGGAAAACTCAAGGCCGGTGAATACATGTCAGACAAAATTGCTGCCATTTAAGCAAGCCCTATCCAATGTTTTTTGAAACGTTGATCAACACAAAAAAAATACGGGTTATTCGACCCGTATTTTTTTTGCGATTAATTTTTCGATAGCCACAAAGTATTTATGGTCCTCAGGTTCACAGAAAATGATTGATCGTCCTTCTCTACCTGCCCTACCAGTTCGGCCAATACGGTGCACATAAGTTTCTGCTACAGTTGGCACATCCGTATTAATAACAAGGTCAAGACCTGAAATGTCAATACCGCGTGCAGCAATATCTGTTGCAACTAAAATCCTAATCTTGCCTTCTTTGAAATGACTGAGTGCCATTTGTCGGGCATTTTGAGACTTATTGCCATGAATGGCCATTGCCTGCAGCTTATTTTTACCAAGCGTGCGCACTAATTTATCGGCGCCGTGTTTGGTTCTTGAAAAAACCAAAATACTTTCTGCTTTGTCTTTTTGCAGCAATTCAACCAAGCAGGCCTCCTTATGCTTGCGATCAGCGACGTGGATCATGCATTGATCAATGCGTTCGGCAGTGGATGAAACGGGTGTAACCGTCACTTCCACGGGCTGATTCAATAAACTTTGGGCCAAGTTTTTGACCTCGTTGGGCATGGTGGCTGAAAAGAGAAGGGTCTGGCGCTGCTTAGGCAAGAGCTTGACGATGCGCTTGACATCGTGGATAAATCCCATATCGAGCATGCGATCCGCTTCGTCCAAAACAAAAATGGAAAGTTGCTTTAAGTTCACAAAACCCTGCTGCTGCAAATCAAGTAAACGACCAGGTGTAGCAATCAAAATGGCAGGTTTCTGCTTCAAGGTTTGAATTTGCGCATGCGGCTTTACACCGCCAAAAATAACCAGTGAGCGCAGGCCAAGATGTTTGCCGTATGCTTTAAAATTTTCGTTTATTTGAATGGCAAGCTCCCGAGTTGGGGTTACAATAAGTGCTTGAATTGAACCATCCAACGGTTTTTTTTCGTGTAACAATTGTAAAATTGGAATAGCAAACGCAGCAGTCTTGCCTGTTCCGGTTTGGGCTAAGCCAATGAGATCGTTTTGCGCAAGTACAGGTGGGATTGCTTTTTCTTGAATGGGGGTTGCATTTGTATAGCCTTTTTCAGCGATGGCTTGCAGGAGCTTTGGCTCCAAGGGTAATTCGGAAAATAACATTTAATCAGATGACACAAAAAAGGTAAACAACATTTTCTACCTTCTGCGTATGCAAATTTACAAAAATTTATCGGAGCAACCTTAGAGCGCTGCTAAGATACGCTGCAAGCGCGTTTCTGAAACCTTCAAAATCGTTTCTGAAAAGGCTGAATCTTCATCAAGCAATTCTTTTTGTGTAGCCGAAAAATGGATCGCAGATAAACCCTCGATTTGTGCCAACTTGGATATATTTCCGGCATTAACACCACCACCGGCCATTATTTGAATGCGTCCATTTGCATAAGCACACATTTGATTAAGAACAGGTAAACCTATTTCCACATTAGAGGCAAAACCAGAAGTGAGTACCCGCTTGAAGCCGAGCTCAATCAATACATTGAGCGAACGCTTCCAATCGATGCTTTCGTCAAAAGCGCGGTGAAAAGTCCAATCTAATTCTGGCGCGCGTTGCATGAGTTGATGAAGTATTTCTTTGTCGATATCAAAATTCTCTTTGAGCAGTCCAACAACGACTCCCTTCACACCTACTCGGGCACAAAAGTCAATTTCTTTTTCAATTAATTCGAGTTCCAAAGGCAAGTAATGAAACCCTCCTGCTCTTGGGCGAATGAGCACATGAGTTTCTACACTAAAATTCAAAGCCATTTGAATCAATCCTGCAGAGGGAGTAAGCCCCCCTTGCTCTAAGTTTTGACACAATTCGATACGGTCAAAATGATGTTTTTTTGCAAGTTCTACAGCTTCAATGGATGCTGCGCATAATTCGAGTTGTGGAGTTGTCATACATAGCAAAATTGCACATTTTGACACAAAAATCAGGCCCATTTTACGTATATTTGTGTGCAATCAACTTAAAATGGCCAAAGAAAAAGCGTCTCCAAACACTGAAGCCCTTGACTTCAATAGTTTCAAGCAACAAGTTTTACAAGACTACCAACTCGCTTGCGAATCCAGAGAGGCCTCCTTGTTAGGTCGCAAAGAAGTCCTTACCGGAAAAGCTAAATTTGGCATTTTTGGAGATGGAAAAGAACTCGCTCAGATTGCTTTAGCCAAACAATTTCAAAACGGCGACTTCCGCTCTGGTTATTACCGAGATCAAACCCTAATGATGGCCATTTCTGCACTTACTTTAGAACAGTATTTTGCAGGTCTCTATGCACATACAGATGAAATCGTTGAGCCACAATCTGCCGGCAGACAGATGGGAGGTCATTACGCCACACGCAACCTCGACGCCAATGGCCAATGGAAAAACCTCATGGCCCAAAAAAATAGCTCATCTGACATTTCGCCAACAGGCGGACAAATGCCGCGTTTACTCGGTTTGGCACAAGCTTCCAAAATTTACCGCGAGCACCCTACCCTTAAAGACCTCAAAACATTTAAAAAATTTAGTAACGGCGGCAACGAAGTTGCATTTGGCACCATTGGCGACGCCTCTACATCTGAAGGCCCTTTCTGGGAAACCATGAACGCTGCTGGTGTCCTCCAAGTGCCACTCGTGATGTCCGTATGGGACGATGGCTATGGCATTTCGGTACCACGCGAACTCCAAACCACCAAAGGCAGTATCTCTGATGCACTTGCAGGTTTTCAGCGCACTGCCGAGCAAAAAGGTTTTGAAATATTAGTCACTAAGGGATGGAACTACGCTCATTTATGCGAAACCTTCGAGAAAGCGGTTCATATTGCGCGCAACGAACACGTTCCGGTACTTGTTCATGTCAATGAAGTCAACCAACCTCAAGGACATTCTACTTCAGGCTCACATGAACGTTATAAATCTGAGGAACGTCTTCAATGGGAAAGTGAATTCGACTGCATCGCTAAATTCAAAGAGTGGATTTTGTCTTTTGCACAAAAAGGATTTGTATTGGCTACCGAAGAGCAACTCGATGCCCTTGCTAATGAGGCCAAAGAACGTGTTAAAAATGCCAAAAACAGTGCTTGGCAAACTTTTACCCAAGACATTCAACATGATAAATCAGCTTTGCTAGATATCTTAGCTAGTTTTGATGCAAATCACCCACTTTACACGCTGACGCAAGCAGCCCATCAACAACTTGCCAAAGAAAAAGACAGCATTCGTCGAGATCTGATGAGTGCCGCACGCAGTATTTTACGTGCTAACCTTCAAGACCAATCCGCCCAACGTGCTGCATTAAGCGGCTGGGTAACACAATTACAGCAAAAAGCGCAAGATCGTTATAGCTCTTATTTGTTTTCGAATTCAGCAGAACAAATTGCACACGTTACAAAAGTACCTGCTGAATACGGCAACGACAACCAAATGGAAGACGGGCGCATCATTTTGCGTGAAAATTACCGCAAAATCCTAGAAACACGTCCAGAAGTTCTTATCTATGGCGAAGATGCCGGTAAAATTGGTGGTGTTAACCAAAGTTTAGAAGGCTTACAAGAGCAGTTTGGTAACTTGCGGGTTTCTGATACCGGCATACGCGAATGCACCATCATTGGACAAGGAATCGGAATGGCCATGCGTGGTTTGCGCCCTATTGCCGAAATTCAATACTTAGATTATTTGCTTTACGGTATTCAAATTATGTCCGATGACCTCGCTACGGTTCAATACAGAACAAAAGGCGGGCAAAAAGCCCCATTAATCGTTTCCACCAGAGGACATCGTTTAGAGGGTATTTGGCACAGCGGTTCACCAATGGGCATGATCATCAATGCACTTAGAGGCGTACATGTGTGCGTGCCGCGCAACATGACAAAAGCTGCAGCCTTTTACAATACTTTACTGCAGGCCGACGAACCCGCATTAGTCATTGAACCACTGAATGGTTATCGTAGTAAGGAACGTATGCCATTGAATTTTGGTGCATTTACCGAACCACTAGGCATACCCGAAATTGTCAAAGAAGGTACCGACCTAACCATGGTATCCTATGGCTCGACATTTAATATTTGTGAGCAAGCCGTTGCACAATTAAGTGAACTTGGCATCTCTGTAGAACTCATCGACGCCCAAACGCTTTTACCTTTCGACACCGAGCACCTCATTTCTAAATCCTTGGCAAAGACCAATGCCCTACTTATCATAGACGAAGACGTCAGCAGTGGCGCAAGTGCCTTTATACTCGACCAAATCCTTGTGAAGCAAAATGGCTACCAACACCTTGACCTCGCTCCTCAAACCATGGCAGCCAAAGACCACCGCCCAGCCTACGGATCAGATGGTGACTACTTTAGCAAACCAAGTCTCGACGACATCATCGAAAAAGTCCTCGACATGATGCATGAGCTCGACCCGAATGCCTTCCCTAAAGTTTTTTAGATTGCGCATTCAAATTATTTCAAAAAAAAAGGGAGGCTTTTGCCTCCCTTCCAGTTTGCATAGAGTTGCTAATCCTTTATGCCTTTGAATCTGATTTAGCCAACGCATAGATGACCAAACCAAAACCAATTTTGTTAACGGCATCACCGATGTTGTAAACAACGTCCATCCAAGGATTCGGATCTGAACTACCGAACGCACCAAATAAACCACCTGGTGTTCCGATGATGTAGCCTAGTGGGTAAATTGCCCAACCTACAAGAACGAACCAAGCAAGGACACGCGTTGCTTTAGCCACTGCAGGACCTGCTGATTCAGCAAGCTGAGCAACTTCGCCCATCCAAACGAGGTAAGCAATGTAGAAATAAGCAGCTCCTGAAAGCACACCCCACATCACGCTATTACCACGATCAACAGCTTCACCAAAGTAACCAGTTACGAGCATTACGACAGATGCGAAAATGAGTTTCCATAAGAGGCTGGTTTTGGCACCTGCCTTTTTGGTAATTAAATAGAATTCTACACACATGAGTGGAACTGTAAGCATCCAGTCTACGTAACGGAAAAACGTTGGTGATGTAGAGGTTGCTGTGAAGTAATCACGCATGTAATAATAATGGACCGCGGCGATGAAGGTTATGAGGCCAGAAACTAAAATGGAGGTTCTCCATTTCTCTTCCATGTTGCGCATTTCCAAAAAGAAAAATGCCGCCGCAGCCATCATGGCCATCGTTCCGATGAAAAAGGTGAACGCAGTGTAAGTATACACATCACCTTTTTCAAATAACGCTTGCACATTGAGTGCATTAGATAAAGAAATTAACATAATAGATAGGTTTAGTTTTTCCTACTCTGTTTAAGGCTTTTCGGATACCGCCAGTAATAATTGAAAAACAATGATAAACAATTATTGTTTAAAAAGCGCCGAAAAATAGTCAACAAAAGAAAAAAAACCTAAATATTTATTGTCAATATCTTATAAAAACCTAGTTACATCAACGGATAGAGAGCACAAAGGGAAGTCGCATTTGCAGACCTTTCATTTTTTTTATTTGTGTAAATTTTTGATAAAACAGCAATAAATCTACTGGTAAATTGCCCTGCATTTGTGTTTTTTCTGTTTCAAGTTCTTCATCCAAAAGTGCAACCAAAGTATTAAAAGTGTTGTCTTCTTTCTTTGGATAAAATACAACTGCCTTGGTTCCAACTTCTTTCTGCAGCGATTTTATTGTGGCATTCAAGCCCCCTAATGCATCGACAAGTTTGCATTTTAATGCTGAGGCACCCGACCAAACGCGTCCGCGTGCTACGTTTTGAACAGCTCTTTTCGAAAGATGACGACCTTCAGATACACGCAATAAAAATTGCTGATATATGGCATCGACCTCGGTCTGCATCATCGCAAATTCTTCGACATTGAGTTTTTGGGTGAGTGATATATCACCGAAACGATGTGTTCGAACTTCGTCTGTAGTTATGCCGAGTTTTTCACTCAAAAAATCTCCAGCATAAGGCAAGAGCCCAAAAACACCTATAGAGCCTGTAATAGTCATGGGTGAAGCAAAAACGCGGGCAGCTGGCATAGCGATGTAATACCCCCCAGAAGCGGCATAGTCACCCATGGACACATATAGTTTCTTTTTGGCAGCAGTCAAGGCCACTTCTTTCCAAATTTCCTCGCTGGCCAAAGCCGAACCGCCAGGGCTATTGATTCGAAGCACGACACCCTTGACATCTTCGTCGTCTCGGACTTGCCTGAGCATTTTAGCCATACGCGCTGTACTGATCTGCTCGCCGTCAGTTTCGACATCGCCTTCCGCAAGAATAACGGCGATATGAGGATCTTGCTTGGCTAATAACTGGTGGTCCTGATAAGTATCGCGGGCGTATTTTGCAAAAGCTTGTAAGCGAAGTGGTGTGTTTTCATCGATGCCAACCTTCTTTTTGAGGAAGGCTAACACTTCGTGTTTATATAAGTTTTTGTCGATGAGTTTCTCGCGCTGCGCTTGCGTCAGGTTGCGCACCGCTAAGGCATTTGCCAATGAATCGAGCCGTGTTGTATCTTGACGCGTGCTTAGGGCAATTTCATTGCGGGCTTGCGACCATAAATCTTGCAACAAAACCTGCATTTGCTTGCGACTTGAGTCAGACATTTCTGTGCGATAAAATGGTTCTACGGCACTTTTGAATTCATTCTCTTGGCCACGGACAACCAAAACACCAACTTTCAACTCATCGAGTAACTTTTTAAAAAAATAACTTTCTGCATGCAAACCATTCCACAAAAAAGTGGCTCCGTGCATCCCGTAGACAGCACCACACACACTACTCACATAATAATCTTGTTGACTAATTTGTTCGCCCGTAAGGTAAGCTACAACAAATTTACCCGCCTTCTGAAATGTTTGCAACGCAAAACGCAGTTCGGAGGCCGTTGCCATTCCCATAGAAGGGCTTTTCATCTCCAAAAATATGCCTTTGATTTTCGGGTCTTTTGCTGCCTCTTCTAATCCGATCAAGATTTCGGGTAAGCCGATGGTGCGCTTAAGTTGAAAAGTAGTAGGGTCAAAAGCTTCTTCTGAAACATCTTGTATGCTACCAGATAGTTTCATGTGTAGGACGGTCTTGTCTTGAAGTGCTAATGGCGCTGGACCGAAATCACCAAAAGAACCGATGATACCACCAAGAATAAGGAAGAAAAAAACCATACCGACCAAACCTGCTACAAAAACGGCAAGAAAGCTTGGCCAAAATAGTTTACCAAAGGAAAGGCGATTTTCAGACATATTAAGAATTTAGTAATGCATGTAAGCTCAGTCGATTAACCGGGTTAATGCGCAAAGTGAAACGAATATTTTGCGCATAATTTGTGAATAGTTCACCAGTATAATTGTTGCCACCATAAACAAGAGGAAAATACACACCAAAAACTTTTCCAAAGCGAAGGGCAACTCCTGCATTGTAATAGCTGTCCACGGTCTGAGAAGCACCAGCATCGCGCGCTAAACCGAAGTCAGCAAATATACCCAAAATATTTGGCTTCACAGGCAATTGCGCATATACTGTTGCAGTACTTAGCCAATTAATATTACTTCCGGCTGAGTTGCCCGTATGAAATTGACCATGGCGATCCATGCGTTGTTGCGACCAAAAACCACTCACGTCAGAACGACCAAAGTTGTAATCTTCCAAGAATAAATCTTGCTGGCCTTGTAAACCGTTCATTGACCAGAAAAAGCGATCACCACTTAGGATGGAAATTTGATCATTGAGGGTATAGCCTCCAAAAAGGTTCAATATAACATTTCGATCCATTTTACCTACACGAAAGGCAAAAGTTTGATTGAGGTTGGTCCAAATTCTGGAGATAAACTCGTCACCAGTTTTAAAATATTCATATCGATTTATCCACTGCGCTTTATAAGCTGGTTTTCGGTAATTAGTAGTAAGTTGAACAAATGCCCCTTGATCGTTGTGTGACAAATTTCCACCAAGGGCATTTCTTTTATGAATTCCTTGAAGGAGAAGGTCGTGATGAAACGCATGTCGTGCTTTACCATCACCGAAATTGATACTGAAATAAGGTGAAAAAGCAATAAAGTAGTTGTCTTTTACGTCGCGTTGGGTTCCGAAAGATTTGACAGACAAACCCAAACGCATGAGTTCGATAGTTTTGGTTGGTAAAATTTGGTAAGAGAATTCTGCGATACCTGCAGGGCGCAAGCGCGAGGTGCTCAACATTGGGCTCACCAAGTAAGTAAATTTCTTTGGTGCCAAACCAATATTGTGCAGTGTAATACCGGCCATGAGGCCGTCGTAGGCGTTACCGCCGAGCATAGGTGTCCAGAAGACAGCTGTTTGGTCTTTTTGGTGGTCGCCAAGTAAGAACTCAAATTTGATTGGCTCTAAGTTGTGGAAAGTTTGGTCCTTGACCCAAAGATTGTTTTGACGATTGAGTTCAGGAATGTCATTGTAGCGATCGATTTCAACTTTTGAAATGGAAGCATAGGGTGTTTGTGCTGTGAGCGTGTACTGACCTGGCTCGGCCCAGACCGTTTCAACTTTGTTGTCGGGGCCATATATGTTAACCTCGACCGGGCCATCGACTTGCCCCTTATTGGCCAACTTAATAACCGTTCCAGTTTTAGCAATCTGAACGCTTTTCAATTTATAATCTATGTAATCTGTGGTTTGAATGAGGTCTTCGAACAACCAACTTAAATTTTTGCCAGTTTCGGCTTCCAAAACCTTGCGTAAATCGGCAGGTTGCGGATGTTTAAATTTCCATTGCTGATAATAGGCAGACATTGCTGCATCAAACTTTTCTGCTCCGAGGTAATCCATCAGATAGAAAAAGATAACCCCTGTCTTTTGGTACATAATAGCGCCATAATTGAAACTAGAGAAATCATCTGAGTGTGTTTCCAAAGGTTGGTCAAGTCCTAAACTCGCCAATGAACGGTACATGATGTCGCCAGAATCGTGGTGATCGAGGTCATTGAGGTGGAAACGCCCACCGCCAACCATATCTGAAAAGAGCGTGTTGTCTGGGTATTTGGTTTGCACATAACGCATTTCATTAAGCGTATTGAGCCCTTCATCCATCCAGCCGTGCACGCGCTCGTTGGAGCCCAAAATACCATAAAACCAGTTGTGTCCAACCTCATGTACAATGACAACCTCAAGCGCTTCTTGGTTACTTGAGTTGCCAATAACGGTGATCATGGGGTATTCCATGCCACCGCCAGCGCTGATGGTGCCGTCTATGGCGGTCACGTGTTTGTAAGGGTAATCGCCATTCCATAAAGAATAATAATAAGTGCCATCATGGAGGTATTCAAGTGCATTCGCCCATAACTTGGCATTTTGAGGTGTAAACATAGCCCACGTTGTGACCGTGTCTTTGGAATGCGGCAGTACAACCTCACCTTGTAAGACTAAAAAGCGTTTGTCGGCAAACCAAGCGAAGTCGTGGACCCGATCTTGTTTGTATTGAATAGTTTTCCAAGTGCTCGCAGATTCGGGAAAGTTTTTAGAGCGGTCTGTCTCTTCTTTGAGTAATTTCTCTAGTTTTTTCTTGCTTTCTGCTACTTTCGTTTGCAAAAATGCGACTTCGCTCTCTGTTTGGAGCTCTCCGGTTGCTCCAACCACATAGTTTGAAGGTAAGGTAATCTTGACATCAAAACTGCCAAATTCCGAATAAAACTCACCTTGATTAAGGTAAGGCATGGCATTCCAACCATTTTGATCATAGACCGCAGGTTTGGGGTACCATTGCGTAATTTGATAAGATTGGCCGATATGACCCAAGCGAGAAAGACTGCCGGATGGAATCTTGACTTTGAAAGGCGTAGAAATCTGAATTTGTTGCCCAGGTGCTAGTGGGTTTACTAAATACAACACAACTATATCGATATGCTCAGGATCATATTCCCATTTTACTTGATTACCATTGACTTTGAAATCAAGGGAATCGATGAAACCGAGGTCTTTGGCTTCGGCTTTGGCAATTTTGTTGCCATCATTGCGCTTGAGCTGCTGGGCGAGTGCCGTCTCTTTATTTTTGTAGGCATTGGGCCAAACGTGCATGTAGATGACGTCCAGTGTTTGGGGAGAATTATTCTTGTAGGTAAAAGATTCAAAACCACTTAATGTATGATTTTTATCATCGAGTTTGACCTCTATTTGATAGCTGACATCTTGCTGAAAATACTGACTAAGTGCGCAGAAAGGCAGAAAGAGAAGGATTAATTTTTTCATTGGGCGTATTTGAATTAAAAGTACAAAGAATTAGGCACAAAAAAGCCACCCGAAGGTGGCTTTTGACTATTGACGCATCACGTCGAAAAAAGTTACAAGTTATAATTTGCTAATGCGCTGCACCAAGAAATGATTTGTATCGGTAAAATGGATCAAATAAGTTCCTTGCTCAAACGCGCTCAAATCAAATTCAAAAGAAAGACCCATTGCCTTTTCTTGAAGGAGCACCTTTCCATTTATATCGGTAATGGTAACTTGACCGTTTATCGATTGGGACAATTGAACATTAACCATAGATTGTGTTGGATTTGGTGCGATTTGAGCAAATAAGCTGTTGTTTTCAAAACCAAGTACGCCATCAACGCCGTCGCAGTTTTCGTCGATGCCGTTTCCTTCTGTATCCGTTGCACCTGGATAAACCGCGTTATTGCTATCGTCGCAATCGCCATTTTGAGTTGCATAACCAGCAACCGGTGTGCAAGCAACAGTTGGATTACCTATTCCAAAACCGTCGCCGTCAAAGTCAAAATAATAATTGACAAAAGTGAGGCCTTCGTCGTTTTGGCCGTTACAATTATTGTCGAAGCCATCGCAGATTTCTGGTGCTCCTGGATAAATAGCGTTGTTATTGTCATCGCAATCGCCGCCGATTGGAATCAAATTCACTGGCACTTGACAAAATGGCGTACCCGTTGCGTCATCGCCAAAACCGTCGTTGTCGGCGTCAACATAATACATTACAGGAGCCGTAATGCTGGCGTTGTTGTCGTCGCAATCGCCACTAGCCAATACATAGCCTGCAGGTTGCAGACAAGCCACTAAAGTGACCGCTGTATTTCCAACTTGATCGTTATCTAAATCTTGGTACCAAATGGTGTTCGGATTCACCGCAGCATTGCTGTCATTACAATCGGTGTTATTGGAAACATAACCAACTGGAGCGTTGCAAACAAGTGTGTCGTTTGCTGCATCACCAAAGCCATCACCATCAGTATCTGCATAATATAAGGTGGGGGTAATCGAAATAGCGTTGCCCCACACCGAAACGTTATCCATACGCAAAGTTGAAGTGGCCGTCGCTTGGTTGATGACATAAAAGCGGAAAGTAACTGCTGCAACATTTGCAAAAGCAGCCGGAAGTAAAACAGTATCTGAAAGCATGACATTTCCATTCCAAGAGGAAGCAATTGTATCAATGTTAGCTGTATAGTTATCTAAACTAGAACGCACAAAAATGGTTGGCGTTCCACCTGTAGAACTTGTGCGGTGATTCAAGGCTAATTTTGACAAATTTAAATTTGTACAGTTAGCGCCTGTTATGGTAAATTGGTTGTATTGACCGGCATCAAAAGCTGCTGATTGATTCCAACCACTGCGGTTAAAAATACCACCGCCAGATGCACAACTTGTGCCTTGTGCTGTAAAATCTGAGAAGGTCCAATTTGAACTTGTATTTGTTGCAGCGACATCTTGGGTAGCACAATCTAAAGTTCCGGCAAATTCATAAATACCCAACTGAAGCGGTGCGTCAAAACCATTGCAATCTTCGTCGATGCCATTGCCTGCGATATCCACTGCTCCAGGATAAATGGCGTTGTTGTTGTCGTTGCAGTCAGAGCTATTGGTAACATAGCCTGGAATAGCTGCACAACCTGTTTGTGAAACCGCTGCATTTCCGAAACCGTCGTTATCTAAATCTTGGTAATAAGTCAAGGATCCAACAATCGCTAGATTGAGCGTAATTGTGCTGTCACAACCTGCTACATTCTGAGTGAGTTGGGTATATGTACCACTCGCACTGTATGTTTGATTATTCAAGGTATAGGCTCCACAGTTTGTAATATTCAAAGTTGAAGCATTCGCGTTGTTGATGGTCAAGTTCAAGTTGATAATCGAGTCACAACCTGCCGCATTTGCGTTGGCCAAAGTTTGCACATAAGTACCCGAAGTCGTATAAGTTTGATTATTCAAAGAATAGGTATTGCAAGCGGAAGCAGTAATTGTATTGTAGCTTACGCAAGAGGCGGCAGCTGTTGGTGTTACTGCTGCCCAGGTTGTACCTACACGGATTTCATCTATTTCCATAGTTCCTATTCCAGTAGACTGACGCAAACAAATTGCAATTGGCGGATTCGTTGGCCAACCTGAAGTACCTCCAGTACTAATGACACTTGCAGCAGGCTCAGCAGCACCTGGAATCGGATTAACCCAAAGTGAAGCAGTAATTGGATCTCCAACATTTGCTGCAGAAGCTTTGACAACTACAAAATACGTTGTGTTTGGATTAAATTCCTGAGCAATAAATGTGGGTTGAGCTGAGGTCCCTCCAGTAGTATTGAGGATACCGAGCTTAAATTGGTTTGGATTTGTTCCAAGCGCAATGTGTAAGCGTGGAATAAAAATTTGAAAAGCATTGGCGGAATTATTTGCTCCTAAATGTATGAAATAGCTACCTGATGCATTCATATTTGATAAATCAGTTACGTTCATCAAAAACGAAAAATAAATACTAGTTCCTGTAACTACGATAGGTTTATTGATATCTTCAGTTACAGAACCTGATATAGAAACCCTGTTACCCGAAGAAGCTTCTAAACCCGAAAAGCTAAGGCTATTCCCCGCTGCTGAAGGTGTCGTTAAAGCTGTAATTGGACCGGTGGTGCCGCTGTGAACTGTCCAACCGTTTGCTGAGGCTAAACCCGTAAAATTAAAAGATTCAAATGCCTGGGCAAAAACATTGACGCTCAGAATTGTAAGTATAAAAAGTAGACCTTTTTTCATAAATTGATTTTTGGTAATGTAAAATTACAACTTTGTCCGTTAATATACGGTAAATTGAGTTGAAGAAAGCAACAAAAAAAGGGTGAAGTTGCCTCCACCCTTTTGATTTATTTGCGAGAAATTTTTATTCCGCGGCAGGTTGTTCTGGTGCCGGACGTTCCGGACGCGGCAACAACACTTTGCGAGATAATTTCCATTTTTTCGTTTTAGGGTCTTTGCCTAACACTTTGAAAGTGAGCATTTCGCCTTCTTTAACGACATCTTCCATTTTTGCTGTTTTTTCCCAAGCAAATTCGGAGATGTGGATCAGACCATCTGTACCTGGTACGATTTCAACGAAACAACCGAATTCTTTGACAGACTTCACTTTCCCTTCGTAAGTTGCACCTTCCTCTACTTGAGGAGGGAAGGCAATTTGACGGATTATGCGAATAGCCTCTGCCATGTCGTTTCCGTTGTTTGAAAGCACCTGAACGCGGCCTTCACCATTTGGTAATTCTTCAATGGTGATGGTGGTTTTGGTTTCTTTCTGTAAGCCTTGAATGATTTTTCCTCCAGGCCCGATGATGGCACCGATCATTTCGTTTGGCACATTGAAGGCCTCTAGACGCGGTGTTTGCGGCTTGAGCTCTGGGCGTGGTGCTGGCATGGTTTCGGTAATTTTACCAAGGATATGCAAACGACCTGCACGTGACTGCTCAAGTGCTTGTGTCAATACCTCGTATGGTAAACCATCGACTTTGATGTCCATTTGGCAAGCGGTAATGCCATTGGCAGTACCGGTTACTTTAAAATCCATGTCTCCGAGGTGATCTTCGTCTCCGAGGATGTCAGACAATACGGCAAATTTACCTTCGTCGGCAACTAGGCCCATGGCAATACCAGAAACTGGAGCCTTGATTGGCACACCGCCATCCATGAGCGCAAGCGTACCCGCACAAACAGTTGCCATAGAAGACGAACCATTAGACTCTAGAATATCAGAAACAATGCGCACAGCGTAAGGGTAGTCGTCTGGCATTACTGGCTTTAATGCACGCAATGCCAAGTTTCCGTGGCCGATTTCACGACGTGAAGTTCCGCGAAGTGGACGCGCCTCCCCTGTAGAGAATGGTGGGAAGTTGTAGTGAAGTAAGAACTTCTCTGTTCCTTGGAAAGTAGCACCGTCGATCATTTGTTCGTCCATTTTACCACCTAGGGTAAGGGTTGTAAGCGATTGGGTTTCACCGCGGGTAAACACAGCAGAACCGTGCACCATTGGTAGGTAATCTACCTCTGCCCAAATCGGACGAATTTCGTCAAATTGGCGGCCATCAAGGCGCTTGCGGTCATTGAGCATCACCCAACGAACTGCTTTTTTCTTTACTTCTGAGAAATAGGTAGAAATGAATTTTGAAGCATGCTCCAATTCCTCTTCAGAAAAAGCAGCTTTTACTTCAGCTTTTATGGCGTCGAATAATTCGGTACGTTTTGCCTTATTAGCCAAGCCCATTCGCGCTATATCTTTGCACTTTTCCATAGCGAGTTCGTACACTTTTGAGCGTACGTCTTCATCGTGGTTTTCGTGGCAATATTCGCGCTTAGGGTTTGCTGTTGGGATTTCAGCTGCGAGCTGCAATTGGAAATTACACTGCTCGATAATAGCAGCGTGTGCCAATTTGATGACTTCAACTAATTCAGCTTCTGAGATTTCTTGCATTTCACCTTCGACCATATTGACGTCTTTTGCAGTACCTGCAATAACTACATCAATATCAGAGAGTGCAATTTCAGCCATTGTTGGATTGATGATGAACTCACCATTTACACGACCCACACGCACTTCAGACATAGGGCCATTGAATGGGATATCTGAAACAGCGATGGCAGCTGAAGCTGCAAAACCACAGAGTGCATCTGGGTTGTTTACGCCATCGTAAGACATGAGTTGAATCATGACCTGAACCTCAGCATGGTAATCGTCTGGAAAAAGTGGACGCAAAGCGCGGTCAACTAAACGCATCACGAGAATTTCAGTTTCTGACGGACGCGCCTCGCGACGGAAGAAGCCGCCAGGGAAACGACCCGCAGCTGCGTATTTTTCACGGTAATCTACAGTTAATGGAAGAAAATCGACGCCTTCCTTTGCGTCTGGAGCTGCTACAACAGTAGCGAGCAACATGGTGTCGCCCATGCGCACCACAACAGAACCATCTGCCTGTTTTGCCAACTTCCCGGTCTCTACAAGGATTTCCTTGCCGCCGGTCATCATTGACTTTCTTGTTCCTATATTCATCTTTATTTATTTACAACTTTTAAAACAAAAGAAGGGGCTATCGATGTTATCGAAGCCCCCTCTCCCATAAAATTTTCCGAGTTTGACGCAGAATTAACGACGGAGTCCTAATTCTTTGATCAAGGCACGGTATTTTTCGATGTCTTTTGCCTTTAGGTAATCTAGAAGGCTACGACGCTTACCAACCAACAATTGAAGTGCGCGTTGGGTGCCGTAGTCTTTGCGGTTCTTTTTCAAGTGCTCAGTAAGGTGGCTGATGCGAAAAGTAAACAAGGCAATTTGCCCCTCTGTAGAACCGGTATTGGTTTCTGAACCACCGTGTTTGGCGAAGATCTCTTTCTTCTTTGTTGAATCTAAATACATGCTAATATTTGTGTAAATGATTATTATGTAGACTGACCACCTTGGTCAATACGGGTGCAAAGATATGAACTCTTTTTGAATCTTACAAAAAAAGCCGCCTCTTTCGAAACGGCTTCTTTCTCAAATGACTGGATTAGTGCAAAACGCGGTTTATTGAACAATTGTTCCGCTCAACTCCTCAAGCATTTTCATGATAGAATCAACTTGATTTGAAGTGGTGTCGCTGAGGCTATTCCATTGGAAATAAACTACAAGTAATGCAGCCAACACCAACCACGCCAACCAAGGCTGTTGGTTGTTTTTACTTTGTTCTTCGTCAATGGCAGCGACTATTCTCGAACCATTGTGTGCATCGTAGATCGGCTTAACAGTATGGGCGTAAAGATTAAATACAAAAGCAATTACGATTGCTAACAAGGCATAATTGGCAATCAGCAACAATAAGTATGTCAAGCAGTAGCTCATCCAATTCGCAGCAAAGCGCTCATTTACTTTTTGTGTTGCAGCAATTTGCATTTCCAAAAATCGATTGTGACGCTCTTTGGATATAGACAAAGTCTTACTTAAAGACTTTAGATTATTGCGCATTGGCATGTAGAATTCAGCTAAATCCGGGTTAGAATTAATGGTAGCATTGATATCTACTATTTGATCATCGAGTGATTTTAATTGATCATTATAGTTTGCATTTACTGATTTTTTATACCCACGTAAGACTTCTAATTCCTCAGTATTGGCTTTTGTGTTTGAATCGAAATCAGCTGCCGTGATGATGGGCTTTAGATCATTAGTGCCAAAAATAAGAGCACTTGACAAGTAATCAGTGTAACGCTTGTTTTCAGCGAGTTCATAGCGCAAAGTCACTTCGTTTTGGAGTGTCTCAAGTGCGGTATCGAAGTCTGCATTTTTTGTGCTATCTGGATTAATTAAAAGAGCAACTTTATTCAACACTTGATTTTGATCAAGTTGGTCATTGATTGCCTTTGTTTTTGCACTTAAACGATTTTCTACCCAGTTTGCAGTTGCAAAATTGGCGCCTTGCTCTAAAACTGCCCAAGGCAAAATAATTACAACAACGGAGACTGCAACAACTAAAATAGGTTGGTAAACAAATGCTAAACTATGGTTGAATGAAGTTTTGATGTATTCGTAAATATTTTCTGACCATTTATCTGAAGCATGTTCATTAGAAAAAATGACACCCACATTGGTGAGGTATAGCAAAGCAAGCAAAGTTAGTACGATAATTGTTGCTGCCACAACATTTGGCGCATGTAAGATTCCGGATAAAATACCTCCCCATTTTGTATTTCCGTCGAAGATGTTTAAGAAATAAAATACGCCGAAAATGGCAACAAGAATAGCCATGATGGTCAGCGAAAAACGCAAACTTTTCATCGCGGCATCTTTGCTTTGATAAATTGTAGATGCTACAACCCAGACCAAGGCAAGTGATAATGCAAACAATGGGCCGTATTCAACAAGCAATTGCTGGTCTGTAAGAAAACCAATAAACACGAGGAGTCCTGAAGCGATTGCTCCGTAAAGTGTTGGCCAAAAAACATTTACATATCCTTGACGATTCAAGGTTCCTGGGACAGCGTGAATAACGGCTAGTAATAATTGAAAAGGCCATTTAATGAGGTAATGAAAGGCAAGTTTAGCTAACAACCAAACGGATGGTTTGAAAACTTCGTTCCAGAGCCACAACACGATTGTCGAAACCCATTTATAAACAAAGTTGGTTACAAAGGTAGTGGCTTCTAGAAGTAAAAAAAGTGCATAGACACCAACATTGTAAACCACAGACAAGGCTATTGCAATAATAGACAAAGGTGCATACCAACTTGATTCTTGTGCAATTCGTTGCGCCAATGCATCGCGATCTATTAAACCCTGAGGTGATTTAGACATCCATTTAGATAGGATGTATCCGCCGAGGGCAAGCGCCATCCAATTAGCGATAAAAAATGACACCCAATTCGAAAAAAAAGCACCATTTCCGAACAGCTCATTGAGCATTTTTAAAGGTAAATTAAGTAGTTCCATAGCAATATAGATTTAGGATTAGCATGACCAATATAAGAATAAATATTTTTAATATAACCTGCTAACAGACTGATTTATTAACAATTAGGTCTTTTTTTTACATTTCAAAGAAAAAATTTAAAACATCCAAGCTACCATTGCTTATTTGTGTACCTTTGTATCGTTCTTTGGTGTTCGCTTGTCGAACTTAATAAGGAATCCGGTGTAAATCCGGAGCTGTATCTGCAGCTGTAAGTGTCTTGAAAAAGGCGTTTCAAAACAACCACTGCATCGGCGGGAAGGTGAGACGTCAATGAGCACGAGCCAGAAGACTTGCCTTTGAACAGCGTGAAGACTTCAGATTAAAGTCGGTATCGCCAAGGGCTTCGTATACCCTTGCCGCTCCACTTTTTTCCATGTCATTGTTTAATTTTTTTAATTTTCAACACATGAAAAAAGGATTATTTTTTGCTGCTGTATTGTGTAGCTCTGGGCTCTTTGCTCAACAATACACCCACCAAGTACTCATTGCCAACGAAGGTTTTTTTGACTTTCAAACAAACGCGATCATCGAACCGGCAACCATTGGTTCGTACAATCCAAGTACCCAAGCGTATGTTGTAGTTGATACCCTAGAAGGGCAGCGCTTCAGTTCCGATGTACTTATCGATGGCAACACTTATTTTGTGGCTGCCGACACCAAAATTTACAAGTTCGACTTAAATTCTCACCAAGAACTTGGCAGCATTACGCTTCCCGGCGTGCGCAATTTAGCGATTGCCGGCAATCAACTGATTGCCACCCGCGGAGAATACATCCAAACATTCGCTTCTTATTTGCAAGTCTTCGACAAAAACAGCCTACAACTACTTGCTGCGTTGGACACCATCACCGGCCCGAAGTGGGCAAGCCAAAATATCGAAGTAATAAACAACATTGCCTACATTGCTGTAAATAATGCCTACGAGTTGGGGAACGAAAAAGGTCTAATTGGCCAACTCGACCTCAATACATTAACTTACGGCTCCGAAATTGACTTAGGCGCTGAAGGTAAAAATCCGGATAACATGTTTGTGTTCAACAACGAATTGTATACTGTGAACAACAAAGACTGGTCTGGCGCTTCGGTTTCTAAAATCAGTTTAAATGGCGCGGTCAATACGCAAAACATCGCAAATGCAGTAACGGGATGTGGAACCTCCGCCCTGCGCGACGACAAACTCGTGTATCAAATCTCCATGGAAAACACCCTCAACGAATACAACCTGCTCAGCATGAATGCAGTTGGCCCCGTTGCAGGTATTAGCAATAATTTCTACGAACTTGCACAAAATCCACAAAGTGGAGAGCTATACACCTCCACTACTGATTTCTTTTCTCAAGGCATGGTACACATCTACGATGCAAGCAACACACTTCTCAATCAATTCAGTGTAGGTGTCTCTCCAGGCACCATCGTTTTTGATATCCGTTCCAGTTCGGGTCTCAATGAGATAGAAAATGTACTACAAGTTTATCCGAACCCATCGAATGGTATTTTCCGTGTTAACGGGCTTCAACCGGGTCAAACACTTCACATTTTCAACGCTGCTGGTCAGGAAGTTTTAACTTCAAACCAAGCGGAAATTGACCTCAAGAGTTTTGAAAGTGGCATTTATTTTTTAAAATCTAATGAAGGCTGCATCAAGCTCGTTAAAAACTAAAAAATAACCTTTAGAAAAAAGGCCGCTCAATCGAGTGGCCTTTTTTGTGTTTGTTTATCTTTGTTGTATGCAAACCATTCTTAGTCAGCAGCAAATTCAGCAAAAAATTGTCCGTCTTGGTCATCAGCTCATTGAAACAGCCTTTGATCAAAATGAAATTTATTTAGGTGGTATCGTCGGCAACGGCTATCTTCTTGCACAACATTTGGCAAATGTAATTGCAGAGAACAGTTCGTTAAAAGTGATTTGTTTTGAAATAAAACTCAACAAAGACGAGCCTTGGAGTGAACCCATCACCTTTTCTATCGAACAGAAGGCACTTAAAAACGCTTATATTGTCTTGATTGACGATGTCGTCAATAGCGGCAAAACCATGCAATATGCCTTACTCAAGTTTCTAGAACAGGCAACTACTGCCATAAAAACAGTTGCACTGATCGATCGCCAACACAGACGCTACCCGATCAAAACTGATTTTGCTGGTTTAAGCCTGTCAACGACCCTTAAAAATCATGTTGAGGTGGATTTCAATGCTACGGACGCAAAAGTATTTTTGTACTAATGGAAAAAATCACCGAAGCGAGTTCGGTTTTTAACAACCTCGAACAAATGAGCACCCGCGCACTGCTAGAGGGCATCAATTCTCAAGATCAATTGGTGCCACGAGCCGTAGCGCAAATCATCCCCGAAATCGAAGTTTTTGTCGAAGCGTGTTTTGAACGCATGCAACATGGTGGACGACTTTTCTACCTAGGTGCTGGTACTAGCGGCCGCCTTGGTATAGTCGATGCCAGTGAATGCCCGCCAACATTTGGTGTAGACCACGGACGCGTCGTTGGCTTAATTGCAGGTGGCGACACCGCCATACGCAAAGCAGTCGAATTTGCTGAAGACGACACCGAACAAGGATGGAAAGACATCCTTGAACACGAGCCAACACCGCACGATACCGTTGTAGGAATTGCTGCATCTGGTACCACCCCATACGTTTTGGGCGCACTTGAAAAAGCAAATCAACAAGGGCTCTTGACTGCCGGAATTTCTTGCAACCCCAACTCGCCGCTTTCCCATTTGGCTCAACATACCCTTTGCCCAATAGTAGGTCCTGAATTTGTCACGGGCAGCACACGAATGAAATCAGGTACTGCACAAAAACTTGTCCTTAACATGATTTCAACCAGTCTTATGATCAAACTAGGTCACGTCAAAGGAAACAAAATGGTAGATATGCAACTTTCCAATGAAAAACTCGTTGAGCGTGGCGCAAAAATGGTCGCCTCGGAACTACAAATTGACCAACAAACGGCCCAAGAATGGTTACTTGCGCATGGCTCTGTCCGCAGAGCAGTTGCAGCATACCTCAAACAAAAAAACAATGAGCAACTTTGATCCAAATGGCGTAGGGATTGCCAATGGCAACATATTTGGATTTCCTTATTCAGAATCCGAAGCAGAGCTCGTATTGATTCCTGTTCCCTGGGATGCCACTGCCTCCTATGGAAAAGGAACCAGCAAAGGGCCGCAAGCCATTTTAGATGCCTCGACCCAACTCGATTTCTTTCATCCTGATTTGCCGCGTGCCTACGAAACTAAAATCTTTATGTCGCCGGTTTCAACTGATTGGTTGGAGATCAATGACCGCCTCTGCGAAAAAGGCATGGAATACATCGCATATCTCGAAGAAGTTGGTGAGGAAATTGCACGGCTGCGTTTTGAAGAAACCATCAACGAAATTAATGAAGCGCATCGTGCGCTACGCGAAAATTTAAAAGAGCGTTGTTCGGCATTATTGGCTGCTGGTAAAATCCCTTGTGTTTTGGGCGGCGAACACTCTACGCCTTTGGGTTTACTTCAGGCCCTAAACGCACACCACGACGCATTTGCGATTCTTCAAATTGATGCGCATGCGGACCTCCGTAACGCATACGAAGGCTTTGAACAGTCTCATGCCAGCATCATGTACAATGCACTAAAAGAGCTCAACAACTTGGTTGGCCTCACGCAGGTAGGCATACGTGATGTTTCTGAGAAAGAAATTGAATTTGCCGCCAACGACCCAAGAGTACATACTTTTTACGATTGGGACCTCAAAAACGAAGTCTACCAAGGTAAAAATTGGTCTGAACAAGTACAGCAAATCATTGCGACGCTACCACAAAAAGTATATATCTCTTTTGATATAGACGGCCTGACTCCAAGTTTGTGCCCACACACCGGAACACCAGTTGCAGGTGGTTTTGAACTACAGCAAATCGCTTTTCTTTGTTTTGAGCTCGTCCGAAGTGGCAGACAAATCATTGGTTTTGACCTTAACGAGGTTGCACCAGGCCCCGAAGGTGATTGGGATGCCAATGTCGGCGCACGCGCACTGTGGCATTTGGTTTGCGCCACTGAACTCAGTAGAAGACAACACGCATGAAAATTACACAAGCGAAAATATTAACCGCTTTGACACTTGGTTTTGGACTACTGAGTTTATTTTCGGTCTGGAATATCTACAACTGGGATTTTTTAGGTTGGGGAAGCAAATTATTTTTATTTCCTTTTCTTACCGTCATTGCACTTATGGCTAAATTGAGTCCAAAAAAACCAAAATGGATCAGCAGCATCCAAATTGGACTCATGGCTTTGCACGGTGTATGTTATTTCGTTGTTTTCAATCTACAGGATCCACATCAGCCTAATTTATTATTACTGTTAGTGCCCATGCTTTTGTCCACTATTTGCTTAATTGCAGCAAAGAGTCAACAAAAACAAAGTATCGTATTTCTTGCGATAGCCGCAATTTTATTCATACTACTTGGAACCACAGCCAAACCCGTTTTTTTCTATTCTGGTATTTGTTTTGAACTTTTCGGTTTGCTGCTTTATTTGATCGCAATTATGCGTTCATCTAAAAGCATTTAAGGATACAAAGCGCGGCCATAGCCAACGATTCGACTTTGCCAATAGGTAGATTGCTCGATGTCCACAATTGTAATGCCGATACTTGAACTCGAATGAATCATTTGTTTGGGTGCATTTTTTTCAGAAATCAAGATACCAACATGATTGACATCTGTTCCGTTGGAGAAAAACACCAGATCACCGGCTTTTGCCTCTATGGCGCTTATCTGCTCACAAAAAGCAAATTGATCTGCGGCCCGCCTTGGTAGTTTTACGCCTTGTTTTTCAAAGACATAACAAGTGAATCCGCTGCAGTCAAAACCCATAGTATCCGAACCAGCTGCTTTGTAAGGAATACCCATTAGTTGGGTAGCGCTATGAATTAATTCTTGCGTGAGAGAACTCCCTTTTTGCTGCTCCGACATTACCTGATTGGTTGGTTTTTCCATCCATTCAATTTCCAAAGCATGTCTTTTGGCCCATCTTGGATTTTTGGCTAACTCTTGAATGGCCATGCTACGGTATTGATTGGGCTCTTTTAGATTGTCATATGCAGGGTTCATGAGCAGTCTTCCTGCCCGACGATAAACCATTTTGTAGTAGCCCTGATTATATAATTGCTGCAAGGTCTCGATTTTGGCATCTTGCCCTACAGCGTTAGATGCTAAAAAGATGACTAATAGCAATACAAGTGATCGGAACATTAATTAGAATAAATTCTACCGTTGGCAAAAACAATAGAGGTGAGATTGGGAAGTTTGACCAAGACCTTATTGCCGAAGATTTCGAAATCGGCGTTCTGGAAATTGGTGATGTCGTGTAAAACACCATCGACCAAAGCCGAAGTTCCGCCTATGATATTTCGAAAAACCAAAACATTGTTCTTAAGCATGTATTGTTGCGGCTGATAGGTTGCTACTTGTATGCGCTCATTGTTGGTATACGCAAAGAAATAGGAGTTTTCCATCCAAACACAGATGTCGTCCTTGACATCCCAATGATCTGTTGAAAAGTTAGAAAGCGCTGTCTTTTGACCATTTTGATAATGCCAAAGGTTGCCGTTCATGTCTTCATAGACCACAAAACCTCGGCCTGCCTTGTATTTCTTGATTGGAAAGGATTCTAGTTCAACAAAATTCCCTTTGTCAAATACAAAAAACGACTGAGTATAGGGATCTTTGAAGCACATGACATCAGTTCCAAGTTGAAAATCAAGGACTTCTTCATTATAAGTGCCCACTTCAAATTTTTGACCCACCCAGTAGACAAAATACGTATTGCTGTTGTCTTTGTAAACCACCAAGTTTTCGCCAACCTTGGCATTCATTGACAAGCCATTTGTAATGGTCACTAAACTCTCCATTTTTTGATTCCAATAGACGTTTAATGACTGGTAGCGTGTGTCTTCGTAGACGATGAGGCTGTCTTTGACAATAAAGTCGCGACCAAAGTTGGTCAAAACTGTAAATTTACCGGCGTCCCACATGCGCAAACCATTGGCAATTCTATATGCCATAAGGTGATCTGAGACTTGGTAATCGACATTGAGGGTGGTGACGTCTATGCGCTGTTTACCATCATATATTTTAAGGTTACCGCGGGTGTCGATGTAAGCTACGATTTCGTCGCCAGCTTTATAATTAACGATTGGTTGTATTTCAACGGGGCGAAAAAAACCATCTTGAAAAGAAACAAAATAGTTATTGAAATCCATGGTAGGCACAATACCTTGGGCCCAAAAGGCAAGGGGTGCTAAGTAAACAAGCACAATCGAAAAAAATAAACTTTTTAAAGGCATCATTCAAAGTTACCAAAATTTAGACCAATACCCTTAACTTAGTAGCGCTTATCCAAAAGACTATGAAAAAATCTATTTTATCAGGTATCATTTTGTTCGGGAGCTCCTTAACACTGGCCCAACAAAAAATTACCTATGAGTCCTACGACTTACCAAATGGCCTACATGTCATTCTACACGAAGAGCACGCCACCCCAATTGTGGCGGTTTCGGTGCTTTACCATGTGGGGTCAAAAAATGAAAACCCAAACCGAACTGGCTTTGCTCACTTTTTTGAACACTTGCTCTTCGAAGGAAGTGCCAATATTGGCAGGGGTGAATACAGCGAGTTAGTTGAAAAAAATGGTGGCACGCTCAATGCCAACACCTCTCAGGATCGGACCTATTACTACGAAGTACTACCGTCAAATCAGTTGGAGCTCGGCTTATGGTTGGAGAGCGAGCGTATGCTGCACGCCAAAGTTGACCTTAAAGGCATTGAAACACAGCGCAGTGTTGTCAAAGAAGAAAAGCGCCAACGCGTTGACAACCAACCTTATGGTTCTTTCTTTACCGAGATGTTCAAGCGCGTATTTAGCGCACACCCTTATAATTGGGCACCAATTGGCAGTATGGAACACCTCGACGCTGCGCAAGAAGAAGACTACGTGAACTTCTACAAATCATTTTATGTGCCGTCCAATGCAACCCTCTCTATTGCAGGTGATATCAATATTGAGCAAACAAAAAAATGGATTGCTCAGTATTTCGGTAGCATTCCTAAAGGACAAGCAATTAATCTATACCGAGATTTTCTTAGTATGAACGATGAGGCTTTTCTAGCGCGTTACAGCGTTGAGAAAAGTGAATTTGATGCCAAAAACTTTATGGGGTCCAATGCGCCTGCAGCCAAAAAACTCATTAATTACATGAGTAGCCAAGGAAGCAAAATAGAACGACCGAACAAAGATTTTACACCAATCAATGGTATCATTAAAGATACGATTTACGACAATATTCAATTACCTGCCCTATTCATGGGCTATAAAATGCCTGCTCAAACACATCCAGATACATACGCTTTGGAATTTCTAAATGAAGTTTTATCGAGCGGAAGTTCATCGCGCATTAATAAAGAGATAGTAGAGAAACGCGAACTCGCGCAATACGCTTTTTCGTTTAATTATGGCCTAGAAGATGCCGGTATTGGGATTATGGCAGCAATTGCACCTCAAGAAGTTTCTTTGGATACTCTTCTTACTGCTTTTGATGCGCAAATCGCATTGATCAAAACAGAACTGATCAGTGAAGAAGAATTCCAAAAAGTGCGCAATAAATTTGAAAACGATATTGCCTCGAGTAATGCCAGTATTGCCGGTATCGCTGAGAATCTTGCCGATAATCACGTTTATTTTGGCGATGCGGATCGCGTGAACAGCCTACTTTCAAACTACCTAAAGGTGAGCCGCGAAGACATCATGCGCGTTTCCAACACCTATCTCACACAACAGGCGCGTGTGATTTTGTATTACTTACCAAACCCAACAGAAAAATAAGCTCATGAAAAGTCTATTTCTCCTCTTGATATTGATCGTTAGTACTGGCTTAAATGCTCAAATTGACCGATCAAAAAGACCAGCTCCTGCGGCAGCTCAAAAGATCAATATTCCCGCATCACAAGTTTTTACACTTTCCAACGGAATCACCGTCATCTTATCTGAAAACCATAAAATCCCGAAAGTTTCTTTTGAACTCAGTATGGGCAGTAGCCCAAAAATCGAGGGCAACAAAGCGGGACTTGCTGACTTTGCAGGGTCCTTATTAATGTCGGGAACCACCAACCGTAGCAAAGACCAACTCGACCGCGAAATCGATTTTATTGGCGCTAACATTGGTGCTGGTTCAACGAGCATCTCCATGACTTGCCTCACCAAACACCTCGACAAAGGTCTGGACCTCATGACCGACGTTTTATACAACCCGAGTTTTCCTGAGAGTGAGGTTGAACGCATCCGTAAACAGAATTTATCTGGTCTGCAGTCTACCAAAGCTGATGCCGGCGAAATGGCCAGCAATGCCACAAGAGCAATCAACTTTCCTGGGCATCCGCTAGGAGAAATCATGACCGAAGCCACACTTCAAAACATCAGCCGCGAAGACCTCATTGCCTATTATAAATCGACATTTACGCCACAAGGAAGCTACCTAGTTGTGGTCGGCGACATCACGCGCGCTCAGACTGAGGCACTCGCCAATCGTTATTTTGGCAAATGGCAAGGTGGTCCTGTGTATCAAGCTGAACTCGGCAAAGGTCAGTTTGACAAAGGCAACCGTGTCATTTTTGTCAAAAAGCCTGGTGCCGTGCAATCTGTTGTGTACGTCACCTTCCCTATCGATATCCGCTCTGGCCACAAAGACCAACTCGCGCTTACAGTTCTGAACGGCATTTTAGGAGGAGGCGGTTTTGGAACCCGTCTCATGCAGAACCTCCGCGAAGACAAAGCCTTTACCTATGGCTGCTATTCCTCTTTGAACATCACTGAAAATGGCTCTTGGATGTCTGCTGGTGGGAACTTTAAGAATGCGGTCACCGACTCTGCTATTACCGAGATTCTAAAGGAGTTTGCAAGTATTATAGAAGCAAACGTTAGCGACGAAGAACTCAGCCTGACCAAAAACAACATGGCAGGTAGCTTTGCCCGTTCTTTGGAGCGTCCACAAACTGTGGCGCGTTTTGCACTCAATACCATCAAACAAAAATTAGCACCAGACTACTATCAAAATTACCTACAACAACTCGAAGCCATCACAAAAGAAGATGTTTTACGTGTGGCTCAACAGTACTTTACAGCCAAAAACTGCCATATCATCGTTGTTGGAAATGAGGAAATTCTACCTAAGTTATTGCCCTTCGATAGTGATGGCCGTGTCGAAAAAATCGATGCTTTTGGTGCACCATTGAAAGAATCTAAAGCAGCAGAAATCAGTGCAGACCAACTCATTGAAAAATACTTAATGGCACTAACTACAACCAACTCCAAAAGAGCTGCAACTAAAAAAATCAAAGCTGTCAAATCGTATGTCCGAGTGTCTGAATTAAGTTCAGCACAGATTCCTTTCGTCCTGACCTCTACAGATTATTTCTGGGAGGGCCTTAAGGAAGCGAGCAAAATGGAAATGCCCGGAATGGTTCTTCAGAAATCTTATTTTGACGGTAAATCAGGATACACCTTTAGCATGCAAGGTGGTCGAGAAGATTTAAAACAGGAAGAACTTGCAGCCAAACAAAAAGCAACTGGCATCATTCCAGAGCTCGGCTATCAATCAAACGGCATGACCTACGAACTCAAGGGAATTGAAAACATCGACGGTGTTGATTGTTACGTACTATACACCAACGACGGACAAGCAGAAAACTACGATTATTTCGCTACCAATACCTTCATGAAAATCCGCTCAACTAACGTGCGTAAAGTTGGTGAAGAAATTGTTGAAACAACAACTAATTATTCAGATTTCCAAGAAGTAAATGGCCTGAAATTTGCCCATGCTTACAATCTAAACATTGGTAAAATGACCCTTTCAGGAGTGGTTAAAACAATGGAAATTAATCCTAAAGAAGTACTGCCCACTGATTTTTGATGAAAACAAAAGCTATTATCATCAGTTTCATTTTATTGAATTGCTTACATGGCAAAGCGCAAAACACGCTCGTTTCTGCTGGTGCCTATTTTGAAGGTGAACCATTCTTAGCAGTCAATCCCCAGAACAACCTGCATCTGGTTGCCGCCTGGATGGGCTACCAATTGAATCAAAAAATAGTTATAAAGAGTTCATTTTCAACCGATGGCGGCAGCACTTGGAGTGCACCTATTTGGCAACCACATCAGCTTTCCTCTAATAGCAGTGCGGATGTTTCCTTAGGTTTTGACGGGAACGGAAATCTATATATGGCTTACATCGACTACGACAATATCAATTTTACCAATGGCGCCGTCATTTGTCGTAAATCGACAAATGGTGGCCAGAATTGGGGAGCAGCGGTAGTTGCTTTGTCGATTGCATCTTGCCCAAATCAGCTGTGCATAGATAGGCCATGGATTGCAGTTGATCCGCTTACGGGTACTGTTGCCGTTACCAGTATGAACGCTGACCAGCCCACGATTGTGCAAGCGCCTTATCATCCGTATTTATCCATTTCAGGTGATGGCGGCAACTCATTTCAAACCCAAATTTTAGATGTAGCGCCTTATCTCGCTGGCAGTGCAATTCGACAACCCATGCCCTCGCCTGCCTTCGCGGCTGATGGCACTTTTATGGCTTTGTATCCAAGCTACGATCCAAGCCAAAGTATTCTTCCTCGCATCGTCGAGGTGAGCAAAACCGCGCCTGCCTCTTTTTATAGTTATCAAACGGCTTTCCAAGGCTTAGGCTTCGGAACATCAAATGACACCCTCAAAAGCGGACCTCATCTAGCGCTTGATCCGAATAATGCCAATCGGGCAGCATACTTTTTTATCACAGAAGTTTTTGGGGATCCTGATATCGCGTTTATCGAAAAAAATGGCAGCACCTGGAGTATAACGGCGCGTGTCAACAACGACAGCCAAGGAAATGGAGCCATACAAGACTTAGTTTGGGCCGACTACGACACCGATGGCGACCTCGGTGTTTGTTGGCGCGACCGTCGCAACGGCATTTCGGCAACTTATCAAAGCCCTAGCCAAATCTTTTGTCGCATTCAATCCAATGGAGCTTGGCAAAATGAATTGATCATTAGCCCAGTGGTGACCGATGATTCGATTCTTCTTGAGAGCGGCAATGACTTCTTAAGCGTTCAATTTGAGGACAACCAGCTATACACCATTTGGGGTGATGTTCGAAGTGGTTCATTGAAAATTTATTTGAACCATTACGATCAAAATGATAGCACCAATGTGGTAAGTGAAATCCCGACGCTGCCCAAAGTATTTCCTAATCCGAGTAGTGGACTCTTTGAAATTCCGCAACATTTGACCCAACAAAATTTTGAATTATTGGATGCTAAAGGAACGCTCATTTTAAATGGTGCTCTTTCTGAAAAACTCGATTTGAGTTCGTTCCCGACCGGAATATACTGGCTCAAGGTATCCGAAAGTCAATTTCAGTTGCTTAAAAATTGAAACAAGTGTTGATATCTTCAGGAACACTTTTTCAAAAATAGCGGTATCTTTGAAACATGAGTGAATTTGTTGTATCGGCAAGAAAATACCGCCCGCAAACCTTCGACACCGTCGTAGGGCAACAATCTATTACCAACACACTCAAAAACGCCATTAAAAACGAGCACCTCGCTCAGGCTTTTTTATTTTGTGGTTCTCGTGGTGTCGGCAAAACGACAACGGCCCGTATCTTAGCCAAAACCATCAACTGCTTCAATCCTACTTCAGCCATTGAGGCCTGTGACCAATGCGACTCCTGCTTGTCATTTCACACCGGAAATTCACTCAATATCTATGAGCTAGATGCCGCATCAAACAACTCCGTTGACGACATCCGAAACCTCATAGACCAAGTGCGCATTGCACCCCAACTCGGAAGCCACAAGGTATACATCATCGATGAGGTCCATATGCTTTCGACTTCCGCCTTTAATGCTTTTCTCAAAACATTAGAGGAGCCCCCAAAGCACGCTATCTTCATTTTAGCTACAACGGAAAAACATAAAATCATCCCAACCATCTTATCGAGGTGCCAGATTTTTGATTTTCAACGTATTCGTGTCAAAGATATCGCCGACCATTTAGGTACCATTGCCACCAAAGAAGGCGTATCCGCAGACCCAGAAGCTTTGCATCAAATCGCGATGAAAGCTGATGGTGCGCTTCGCGATGCCTTATCTATTTTTGATCAGCTCGTTACTTTTGCAGGCGACACACTCACCTATAAAGACGTCCTCGAAAACCTACACATCCTCGACTACGAATATTATTTCAAAGTGGTCGATGCAGCCGAAAAAGAAGATATTCCAGCCGCCCTCTTGATCCTCAACGACATCTACGAAAAAGGCTTTGATGGACACCATTTTGTAGTTGGCCTAGCAGAACACCTCCGCAATATCTTGGTTTGCAAAGATCCCCAAACCGCCAACTTACTTGAAGCACCTGATACCATCAAACAACGCTTTATGCAGCAAGCTTCTGAAATTGAGGCTGCTCGCTTGCTCAGAGGTCTTCAGGTTTTATCCAAGACCGACGTCGACTACAAAGCATCCAAGAACCAAAGACTCCTCATTGAGGTTGCACTCATGCAGCTCTGCTCACTCAAGCAAGAGCAAGAAAAAAAAAAGGCCTAACTGAGCGTATTGACATCCTGCCTCTTCCAAAACAGTCTCTGCGCAAAGCAACAAAAACAGGCAGCCAGCAAACGGTAGAAAACAAACCTATTGTACCTGCACCTGAGCAACCAAGTCCTCCACAAGTAGCGACCAAAGCGCAAATCATCTCCATCAAAGAATCGCTCGAGAAAGACAAAGCCGGACAGCAACAAGTGCGCCAAGAAGACTTACCCAGAGAAGGATTTCATCTCGACCATGTTAAGATGTACTGGAAACAATATGCTTTTCAACTCAAGGAAGACGGTATGGAAACCTTTTACAATGCCTTGATTAAACGAGATCCTATCCTCAAATCCGACGAAATACTTGAATTGATTGTCGATAACCTTGTGCAATACAATTATATTCAAACACATTTACTTGCATTCAAGGAATTCATGCGCAAGCAACTCAATAACTATTACTTAGATATTGTCCTAACGCAAGCAGCTCCCGATGAAGATGAAGTCAAATTCTTGACAGGTAAAGACAAATTTGCAGCCCTTGCCCGCAAGAACCCGAACTTGCACACACTTAAAAACCGTTTCAATCTCGATATCGATTACTGATGCAGCCCAAATGGCATTTTTTAAGTCCAGAACCGAGCCTCAAAGAAGCCGCTGCACAATTCCTGCATAGTTGGCAAAATGACCTTACTTTTTCTATTCGAAGTTCAGGTACAACTGGAGCGCCACAATTATTCACTTTTGACAAGAGCCAATTGCTGCATTCGGCCCAAATGAGTATCGAGGCACTCGGATTAAATGACCAAACCAATACGCTGCTTTGCTTACCTGTATCTAGCGTCGGCGGCCTCATGTTACTTGCGCGTTCTTTGGTAGCTGATTTCAATTTGTTTTTAAGCACACCGACTTCACGTCCACTTCAGGACCTCAACCAATCGATCGATTTCGTTGCTATGGTCCCGACCCAACTTCAGCAAAGCCTGACCCAAGATTTATCCCAATTAAAAAGAATTGCTAAAATACTCATCGGGGGAGGTGCGCTCAGCCAAGAACAAATCAAGGCCTGTCAGGATGCAAAACTGCAAGTATGGCAAAGCTTTGGGATGACCGAAACGCTTTCACACGTCGCCTTGCGCAAAGTTAGTCCCACTGAAAAGCCCTTTTTTGAAGCGTTACCTGGGATTTCTTTTTCTCAAGAAAATGACTGCCTTCAAATTCATTATCCAGGCTTATATCCAAATGGCCTCCTCACCAAAGATTTGGTAGAACTCCACAGCAATAAGCAATTCACCTGGTTAGGACGCTCAGATAACGCCATCAATTCCGGAGGCTTCAAAATTATACCCGAACACCTCGAGGCAAAACTAGCGCCTCATTTTTCTATTCCGTTCTTTGTTACGGGGGTCAACGATGCTAAATGGGGTCAATGCGTTGCAATGGTATTCGAGACCACTTCCAAACCCGACTTATCGATTCTGCAGCGCCTTCAACTCTCAGCTGCCGAAAAACCAAAGCTGTTTGCTTGCATATCGCAATTTGAACGCACCGAGACTCAAAAAATTAGGCGCAAAGCCGTTATTCAAATGCTGAACAATGCCGATTGGAGATCCATATAAAGTATTGGGTATTCAACCTCAAGCCACGGCTTCTGAAATTCGGAAAGCCTACAGAACGCTCGTAAAAAAATACCACCCAGATAAAAATAAAAGTGAAGATGCTGCCGCACGCTTTCTGGCCATCCAAGAAGCCTATGAACAAATAGTAAACGGTAAGTCTTCAAACCTAGAGTCTATTGCACAACAACAGCGAAAAACACAGTCAACCTATTCGGAAGATTTAGAGGCATATCGGATAAAAAGAGAAGCCACAAGAGAAAAATTACGTCAAAAACGGCAACAAGAAGAGGCCTACAGAATAGCCTATTTAAGGGAACTCAAATCAGGTAAAAATAGACTTTGGCACCGCTCAGTAGCCTATTTTGGCATCCTTTTGACCTTGGTACTTTGGATCGATTATTTCTTGCCCGCAAAGCAAAAACCGCTCAATGTTAGTGCATTCGGAATTCAAACATATGGAAGTGTTAACGGGCACGCTGTTCAACTTTTTGAAAGTACCGACGGACGCTATTTTTGGACTGCCGATTACTTTACCCAGCAATTAACGAAGGTTAAAGCGCTAGCTAGTATTGAGACCCCTTGGTTACACCAAGCCAAAGCTTTAGGTTTTCATGAAGGCCTTTATTATAGAACAGTACCAATACATTTTAGTTTTTATTGGGCTCAAATCTGGTTGAGTTTGTTGTTCTTATTGCCTTATATAAGTTGGCGTTGGGCTAGTGCAGACATCATATTTGTAGCTGGCTCTTATATTTCTCGTTACCTCATTTTAGGACTTATCATTTTCTTTTTAATTGGCGAAAACCGCTACATTCACCTTTTTAGCTTTGGTTATTTATGAGAACAAAAAAAGAAAAAGCGGCTTATGTAATTCAAATCTTGGAAGAATTGTATCCGAGCACACCCATTCCACTCGATCACCAAGACCCTTTTACCTTGCTGATTGCTGTATTACTTAGTGCTCAATGCACCGACGCAAGAGTTAATACAGTAACCCCTGCATTGTTTGCGCTAGCTGACAACCCTTTCGACATGGCCAAAGTACCAACTGAGCAAATTCAACAAATCATCAGGCCCTGTGGCCTGTCTCCAAAAAAGGCTGCGGCCATTAGCGAACTCTCACAGATATTGGTCCAAGATTACAACGGAATTGTACCACAAACCTACGAAGACCTTGAGCGCTTGCCAGGTGTAGGACACAAAACAGCTTCAGTTGTAATGTCTCAGGGTTTTGGGTTTGCGGCATTTCCGGTAGATACACATATTCACAGGCTGCTTACACGTTGGGGTTTAACTGGCGGTAAAAACGTAGTTCAAACAGAGCATGACGCCAAAAAGTTGTTTCCTGAACAAACCTGGAACAAATTGCACCTTCAAATTATCTTTTATGGGCGGGAATATTCACCAGCTCGTTCCCCAAAATTTGAAAAAGACTTGATTACTAGAACAATAGGAACACCAAAAGCCCTTAAAGAACTTTGTTGATATCAACAATTGTTTATAACCTTCCTTCACAACTTTTTCAAAACTATACTACATGAAATATTTCGGTTCAGAACGTCTTTCGCTATATTTGTTGTATGGACGCTCCAGATAACAATCGCAAACCTATTTCTCGTATCAAAACTCCGACTCAGCCCTTTGTAGAAATGGGGAGGATACCACCTCAAGCACTTGATATCGAACAAGTTGTACTTGGTGCTATGATGCTTGAAAGCAGAGCTATCAACGATACCATCGATATTTTGTCTGAAAAAACATTTTACGATGTGCGTCACCAACATATTTTTAAAGCTATTCGGGCGCTTTTTGCAGCTACCAATCCTATCGACCTCGTCACTGTTACCAACCAACTTCAAAAAAGTGGGGAACTCGAGCTGGCTGGAGGAGCTGCCTATGTGAGCTCACTCACTATGCGTGTTGCAAGTGCCGCACACGTTCAGCACCATGCGCGTATCTTGGCAGAAAAATTCATCAAAAGAGAACTAATAAACGTCAGTTCAAAGATCATTCGCGACGCCTACGACGACACCCAAGATGTCTTTGATTTACTCAATGATGCCGAAGCCGACCTTTTTAGCATTGCTCAAAACAACATGTCGAAACAAGTAGGTTCGATGTCTTATATTGTCCAAGAAGCCATACATGAAATCGAATTAGCCTCCAAAAACACCGATGGTGTTTCAGGAATTCCAACTGGTTTTCACGTTCTGGATAAAGTTACTTCAGGTTGGCAGCGCTCAGACATGATCGTATTGGCAGCTCGCCCAGGTATGGGTAAAACCGCATTTGTACTTTCTATGGCGCGCAACACCGCAGTTGAATACGGAAAAGGGGTTGCTATTTTCTCCCTCGAAATGTCTTCAGTTCAATTGGTGAAACGCTTGATTGCCAGTGAATCGAGACTCCCTGCTGAAAAACTCAGAAAAGGAGACCTCAAAGAACACGAATTTCAACAACTCCATAGCCGCATCGGAAAACTTGCCGAGGCGCCAATTTTCATCGACGACACCCCCGGTATCAACATCTTCGATTTTAGAGCCAAATGCCGACGTCTCAAAGCGCAGTACAATATTGACCTCGTCATCATCGATTACTTGCAACTCATGAGTGCCAAAGATTCAAAAAGTGGCGGAAACCGAGAGCAAGAAATCTCTACAATTTCTCGTTCCATTAAAGAAATTGCAAAAGAACTCAACGTCCCAATTATTGCATTATCTCAGTTAAGCCGTTCTGTTGAAGCAAGAGGTAGTGAAAAACGCCCACTGCTATCAGATTTGCGAGAATCCGGCGCCATCGAACAAGATGCCGACATCGTTTCTTTTATTTATCGTCCTGAATACTACGGCCTCAGCCAAGATGCAGATGGTAATTCTACACTCGGAATCGGTGAAATCATTATCGCCAAACACCGAAATGGCGCACTGAAGAACGTCAGACTGCGTTTTGTTCCAGAGTTTGCGCGTTTTGAAAACCTAGATGAAGTAGAAGCACTAGACCTTCCTGGGTCAATCAACTCCAATTTATCTCAGTTCAATCAAGAATTCTCAACCTACACAATCAAAAGTAAAATGGATGAAGGCAATGAAGATATTTTCAGCAATGACAACAATGAAGAAGATCCATTCTAAACTACTTTTTTCATTCTTTGCCATTTATTTTGGCTTCCAACTTAATGCCAGTCAGATTTTAGTTCCAATGGACGAAAGCCAAAGAGACCACCTCAAAGCATATGGTGTTGCTTATTGGGCACTAGAAAACCAAGTGATTATTGAATGGCTACTTAATTACCGTGGAGGTAGCTTTCTAATTCCACACCTACAAGGCATTGAAGAAGAATTACTTTTGCGCAATGTCAGTTATCAAATTTTAGCTGATGGTCAGGTCAATAAAATCAAAACAGAAATTGCAGATCCAGAAGTAAATATGGAAGTGGTACAGCTTGAGGAAGCCCCTAAAATTGCAGTCTACACACCACCAAACAAACTTCCCTGGGATGACGCGGTTACGCTGGTACTTACCTACGCTGAAATTAAATACGACAAAATCTACGACTCTGCAATTGTAAATGGCGTATTGCCCAAATACGACTGGCTGCATTTACACCACGAAGACTTCACTGGCCAGTACGGTAAATTTTATAGTTCAGCGCGCATGCAAAGTTGGTACCAACAAGAAGTTCAGCGCTCAGAGGCGGCAGCTGCCAAACTCGGTTTTGCCTCAACTGCTGCGCTCAAAAGAGCTGTGGCACTCAATATCCGCAATTTCGTAATTGGTGGCGGATTCCTATTTACCATGTGTTCAGGAACAGACTCTTATGATATTGCGCTTGCGGCTCAAAACGTTGACATACAAGAAGCCATTTTTGATGGCAGTCCCTCGGACACCAAAGCACAAGAAAAACTAGATTTTAACCAGACTTTCGCCTTTCAAAACTTTCATATTATCAAAGATCCCATGGTTTACGAATACAGTGATATAGACGGTACGGACCTGCGAACCCAACGCATCATTTCCGAAAAGACCGATCAATTTACTTTATTTGATTTTTCAGCCAAATGGGATGTTGTCCCCACCATGCTCACGCAATGCCATGTGGACGTCATCAATGGATTTATGGGGCAAACCACTGATTTTCACAAAGAATTCATCAAACCAAATGTATTGATACTCGGAGAAAATAAAGCGGCAAACACCGCCAAATATGTCCATGGCGAATTTGGGCAAGGCACCTGGACGTTTTACGGCGGCCACGACCCCGAAGATTACCAACATCTTGTTGGGGACCCACCCACCGACTTGAATCTGCATCCGAACTCTCCTGGATACCGTCTCATTCTCAATAACATACTCTTTCCAGCCGCTAAAAAACAAAAACGAAAAACATAGTTTTACAAAGAAATTGCTTCAAATCGCATTTTTTTTCTTAAACTTGTAACACATTTCAAAACACCCCGATCGGGGTATCTACAAAATCAGCATTTAAGTTCTTATTAATGGATATCAAAACCCTCGAGAGTAAAAAAATCTCAGACCTTCGCGTTATCGCGCAAACAGTTGGCATTGATGCCAGCAATATGAAAAAAGACGAAATCATCGCAGCGCTCACCGGAAACGCGCCTTCTAGCGAAGAAAATAATGCGCCAAAGAAGAGAGGTCGCAAACCAAAAGAGATGGTTGCAGCACTACCTAACACGGATGCAGAAGAAACACCAGCTGAAGTTCCTGCTGAAATACCAACCGAAAATAAGCCAGAGAACCAACGCACAACGCAGCATAGCCGAGAACGACATGAGCGTACAGAGCGTCCTGAGCGCCAAGATCAACATAGCAAATGGGAGCATCAAAACAGACCGCAGCGCAACGAACAACAACAGCAGCAACGTTCCGAACAAGCCATTAAAGAAGATCAATTTGATTTGGTAGGCATTGTCTCGGCTGAAGGCGTATTAGAAGTCATTCAAGATGGCTATGGCTTTTTGCGTTCTTCGGACTACAATTACCTCCCTTCTCCTGACGATATTTATGTATCGCAACATCAGATCAAAATGTATGGGCTCAAAACCGGAGATACCGTTAAGGCCACAATTCGACCTCCGCGCGAAGGCGAAAAATTCTTCCCGCTTGTAAAAGTCGAATCAATCAATGGCCGCGATCCTTCCTATATCAGAGACCGCGTTCCTTTTCAATACCTCACTCCGCTCTTTCCTTCTGAGAAATTCAAGCTCACAGGCCATGCCCAAGAAACGCTTTCGACGCGTGTTATGGACCTTTTTGCCCCAATCGGAAAAGGCCAACGCGGCATGATTGTAGCGCAGCCCAAAACGGGAAAAACCATGCTTTTAAAGGATGTTGCTAACGCGATTGCAGCCAATCATCCTGAAACGTATCTCATCGTTTTACTCATCGACGAACGCCCAGAAGAGGTGACCGATATGGCACGTTCAGTAAAAGCCGAGGTCATTGCCTCTACTTTTGACGAACCAGCCGATCGCCACGTAAAGGTCGCCAATATGGTACTCGAAAAAGCCAAGCGCATGGTCGAGTGCGGTCATGACGTTTGCATCTTGCTTGACTCCATTACCCGTCTTGCACGAGCCTACAATACCGTATCGCCTGCTTCTGGTAAAGTTTTATCAGGTGGTGTAGACGCCAACGCCCTGCATAAACCTAAACGCTTTTTTGGTTCGGCCCGTAAAATCGAAAACGGCGGTTCGCTGTCCATCCTAGCAACTGCGCTTACCGAAACCGGTTCTAAAATGGACGAAGTCATTTTCGAAGAATTCAAAGGTACCGGCAACATGGAACTTCAACTCGATCGCAAAATTTCAAACCGTCGCATCTATCCAGCAATTGACATCACAGCCTCAGGAACGCGCCGAGAAGATCTTTTGGTAGGTAAAGATGTACTACAGCGCGTTTGGTTGATCCGTAAATTTATTGCCGACATGAACCCAGTTGAAGCAATGGAATTCATGAAATCACACATGGAGAACACGCTTTCAAATGAAGAATTCTTGGTCTCAATGAACAGCTGATGAAAAACGGTTGGTTGTACGCTTTGCTTTTTAGTATAGGCTGGATTGCTATCAAAATGACCGCTTACGCACTCGAATGGCACCTTGATGACATTCAAATCTTTGTTTTGCTCAATATGGCCTTTCTGACTGCGGCTATCGCTTTATTCATGTACCGTCAAAAAAGACAAGAAGCTGAGAGTAACATACTGACAGACATTAAAACCGGCCTCACTGTTGGCCTTCCCTATACCCTTATTATCAGCTTTTTCTTGTTCTTTTATTATAGAGACATTTATCCTGAATTCAACCAACATAAACTAGCGGCCTATGCGCAAAGAATGGACTCAGCTAAAGAAATCGCTGCCATCCGAAAAACCAATAGTGCGCTTGAAAATAAAAGTGACAAAGAAATTGTACAATTGGCCAGAAAAAACACAGCCATGATGTACAACCCGCAGTTCACCTTGAGTATTAGTTTGCTGGCACTATTGGTATACAGCACGCTCAATAGCTTGCTGATTGCCGTCATTTACCGCAAAGTGATCTTTAGAGACTAGCCAGCAACTGCGCTCCCAAAGCATCGTAATCGATGCCATCAAAATTGCCACTCGACATCATGAGCAACACCTTATTGTGCCAATCTTGAGCGTTTATAAAATCCAACACAGCGTTGGTTTGCGTACAAACTTGAACGCCACCTCCAAAACCTTCAGAGACTTCTTGACTCGCCAAAGCGGGTAGTTTCTTATGCGCCACAACCTCGGGGCTGAAATAAACCAATGCTTGGTCAGCACTACTCATAGCACCATCGTAATGCGGTAGAAAGGCTTTTTGCAATGAGCTAAATGTATGAAGTTCCATACACGCTACCACCTCGCGATTCGGATACTGTTGTTTAACTGCCGCTGTTGTCGCTTTGAGTTTAGATGGAGAATGCGCAAAATCCTTGTACATCACAAAATCAGGCGCCTCAACCACCTTTTGCAAACGCTTTCCTGCCCCGGTAAAATCCGCCATTGCATTTAAAAAAGAATGAGGCGCAATCGCCATTTGCTCCGCAACACGCATAGCACCCATGAGGTTTTGAAGATTGTGTGCTCCAAAAATCTGAAGTTGGTATTGTTGGCCTTCAAAATGTAGAACCGTACCGCCTGCTTGAGGTTCAAAAACCGGCGTCTGGTATGGGACTTTTTCTAATTGCGTGTTTTGTTTCGCTAAATCTACAATGACTTGATCTTCCTGGTTATAGACTAACGAACCGTTTGGCTCTATTAAAGAAATAAATATTTGAAACTGTTCGACGTAGTTCGCAAATGTTGGAAAGACATTGATGTGGTCCCAGGCAATGCCCGAGAGCAAAGCAATATTGGGCTTGTATAAATGAAATTTTGGCCTGCGGTCGATAGGCGAACTTAAATATTCATCGCCCTCTAAAATCATGAATGAGGCTGTATCCGATAAACGCACCATACAATCGTAACCATCGAGTTGCGCACCGACCATGTAGTCGACTTCGATACCTAATTTTGCCACGGCATGAAGGAGCATAGAGGTGATGGTGGTTTTACCATGACTGCCGCCAATCACAACACGCGTCTTGTGCTTACTTTGTTCGTAGAGATACTCGGGGTAGCTGTAAATTGGTATATTCAATGCTTTAGCTGCAGCAAGTTCTGGGTTGTCTTCACGGGCGTGCATACCCAAAATGACTGCCGACAAACCACTATGAATACGCTCGGCATCCCAGCCTAGGTTCTCTGGTAATATACCTTGTTTTTGGAGTCTAGAACGCGAAGGTTCGAAGATTTCATCGTCGGAACCCGTTACTTGAATTCCTTTTCGAGATAGCGCAATTGCCAGGTTGTGCATGGCACTCCCGCCAATGGCAATAAAATGAACTTGCATGTATGTTATTTTTTCAAAACGTTGGCACCAGTTGAGTCATTGAACCATACGTATTCTGTACTCACTTGTCCGTCTCTTGTAAAATAAGTTTTGCCGTTTTCGTCAGTGGTTTGTTCATAAACTACACCGTAACCGTTGGCATCAACAACCACTCTTCGGATCACAACTTTGGTCACGTATCCTTCCTTGTTTTTGATTTGATAGGTTTTTTCAGTCATGGAATTAGAAGGAAACAACACGCCATTTTCGTCTCTGAGGTAATTTGGCGTTGTTTTCAATTGAACTGTTGAAGCTGCAGTTTGCTGAATTTGCTCGTATTGAGCGATGCCACCATTTGTAGCGGCATCTTGCTGTACTTGCTTTGTGTAGGCCACCGTCTGACTTCTTTGATTGAGTTCGTTGACATCTTTTTCGGCTTGTACCCCTTGTTGACGCAACTGCAAGTCTTTTTGATTTTGAATGGTATTGAGGCGATTCAACTCGTATTGCTGACGTTCGTCGGCGGCTTTTGCTTCAGTTTGTTCTTGATAGTCTTTGGCATCTTTCCAAGTACTCAGGTTGGTTTCGTTTTCTTGTTGTCTTACCGCTGCAGCTGAATTGCGCGCAGTGATGGCTACCTCGGTAGCTTGTGCTGCATTGGCTTTATCTGCTTGAAGGGTTGCTTGGGTCTGGTCTGCTTGTCTTGTACTGAGTTCGCGCTGAGATCGGGAAAGCTCTAATTGTGCAGTCGTTTCGAAGGAGCCCACGGCTGCATTTTGTTGAGAGAAATAGTTTTGATATTCAACCTCTGTTCGGATTTGCTGTTGGGCACGATATGGTGCTTCTTCTTTGGCATCGCGGGTTTGACGTAAATCTGAAAAAACCATTGAATTATCAGCAGTGACTTCTTGGCCGGGAGCGCTTAAACGAATGCCGGCAGGTTCAGGCTCGGGGGTATCTTTTTGAATCTGAACCACTACTGGTGTTAGAATAGTTCGAAGAGAATCTGCACTTTTTTGCAACGCATTGAGCTCAGCGCCGCCCAAATAGACCGCATGACTCTGCGCGTTAACCTGGAGTTTTTCTAAAGCTTTTAGGGCAGCTGGGTTGTCTTTGGCTTTAACCAAACCATAAGCCGCTTTTCGTGCAGAATAATATGACTCCATGGCGCTTATTTTTTCTTTGAGCTCAATAACCTCAGGTTCGTTTTGGCGACTTTTCATCGGGTCTGAATTGAGGATATTTTTGGCCATTGTGTAGTATTGAGGCCCTTTGTTGAAATTTTCGTTGGCTTTAGCCAACTGATTTTGATACACCTGAGACATCGAGTTAATCCCTTCGTTAACGCGTTTCATTCCGGCTTGGAGCTCTTTGGAATAGGTATCCATTAAGGTTTGCTTGTGAAAAAGTGCAATTTGTTTGTCTGATTTCTTGTAAGTTTCCAAGGCAAGATCGTATTTCTTTTGTAAATATTGATCGTTGGCCAACTTCAGGTTTTTTTTGAGCTCAACCTCAGTTAAGACGTCTTGTTTGATGTCTTTGATTTTGCGCAACTCTGCATCGACTTGGTCTTTCTGGGCGGGTTGAATCTGAAGCGCTTCATTGTATTTTGAGGCAGCTTCATCGTAACGTTTGGCGGTCATGAGGGCAGCGGCAGCCTGCATAGTCTTTTGAAAAGCCACGGATTTGGCTTGGTTTTGTTCGGCCTCTATTCGCGCTTTAGTTACAGCCGCTAATTCTTGCTCAACGGCAGCATTACCAGGGCGCAATGCAGAAGCTTCGTTGAGTTTGCGCTCGGCAAGCGCGAGGTCTTGGGTGGAAATGGCTTGGCGAGCCTCTTCTAATAATTCAGCCTGCTTGGCCTTTTGCTCGGCCGCTAACCTTTCTTGTTCTTGCGCTTTCTGAATCAGTTGCTTTTTTTGCAAGGCTAATGGGTCGTTGGGAATAATTACTAAAATGGAATCAAGGTAAATAATGGCCTGTTCTGGTTTTTGGATGGCTATTTGTTTGTCTGCCTCCTGAAGCAAACGGTTTTTATTTTTGAGGTGAACTGCTGCCTGGTAAGCTTCTAGTGCTTTGGTGTCTGCCTCGGACTTCACCAATGAAATATGTTCTAAACGCTGTGCAGATGGAGACCAAACGTATTTATCTGTTGGTGTATTTTTGGCAAAACTAAGATCGACATCAGGCTTTAATAAATAAAGCGCCGCATCTAAATTGCGACTTAATGTAAATCCAGTTGGTTTCTGCGTTTGTCCTTGAAACGTGGTAAGATCAATGAGTATATATTTGGTGAGGTAACCACCTTTTGATAAACGCAATTGAATGGGTTGTCCTTGCGTAATTTTAGCTGAAATGTAGTATTGTCCGCTTTCATTTGATAGCACTTTGGTAAGCACGGCATCTTGCTGCATGAAGTCTACGTTGACGCCAAATACGGGCTTTTGGTCTAACAAATTGGTCGTACTGCCTTCGATTACTACTAAAAAATCGCGCTGCGCCAACGAAGCAAACGGGAGCATTAAGAGTATAAAGGCGAATAATTTTATCATGGCCATAAAGGGTTAGTCAAATGTTGTTATCAACGCAAATTGGTACATTTGTTTCAAACACAAATTTGCTAAAAATCAACGAGTAAAAAAAATGCTACGTTTTGAACAACTTAGCTTCTGGGAACACCAACAGTATTTGGAACAAAATACCTTTGTTATCGTGGGTGCAGGCCTCGTTGGAATGTCGACTGCACTTTCATTAAGAGAGCGGTTCCCAAAAGAAAAAATCACCATCTTGGAAAAGGGCTATTTACCGACCGGCGCCAGTACCAAAAACGCAGGTTTTACCTGTTTTGGCAGCCCTACCGAATTACTCGATGACCTACAACTCATACCAGAGCAAACCATTTGGGAAACTGTTGCTTTGCGTCTAGAAGGCCTGCAATTACTAAAAGAACGCATTGGTGATAAGGGCATGAACTACCGAAATTGTGGGTCTTGGGACCTCATTTCTGAAGCAGAAAACCCGATTGATGCCGCTTCATTGGATTACCTCAACCTCGAATTTGAAAAGCGCTTTGGTCTTTGTGAAGTGTACCGTCAAGATAACCAGCGCATCGGCAAATTTGGCTTCAAAGGCTACCGTGCCGCATATTTCAATCCATATGAGGGTAGTATCGATACTGGTCTATTGATTCATACACTTTACCAAAAATGCATAGCCACAGATATTCGTTTTCTATTTGCAACAGAGGTGTTTTCTTTTGAAAATAACCACGGTAATGTACAGATCCAAACCAATCATGGTGATTTAAGCTGTGCTGAACTCTTTTTGTGCACCAATGGTTTTGCGCAGACCTATTTTCAAAACGAAATGAAACCAGCCCGAGCCCAAGTATTGATAACTAAACCACTCGTACATCAGATAAATGGTACTTTTCACAGTGAACGAGGTTACTATTACTTTAGAGACATTGGAGATCGTATTTTGCTTGGCGGAGGACGCCACCTCGACTTTAACGGCGAAACGACCACAAAATTTGAATCAAATAAGCTCATTTACGAAGCACTATTCAAAAAACTGAGCTCAGAAATACTTCCAGGGGTTCCATTTGAAATCGAGCGCGCTTGGTCTGGAATTATGTGCGTAGGCGCGGAAAAAAAACCAATTATAAGATCGCTGAACAAAAACGTGCATGCAGGTGTTCGAATGGGAGGAATGGGCGTAGCAATTGGTTCTGCCGTTGGCGCAGCCCTCAGTAAATTGGTTTAAAGAATGAAGCAAAAAAAACAGTCAGTCGCATCCTTCGTCAATCCTATTGACCCGGATAAAATTGCGCTGAATCCACATTTGCTGCCCTATGCGCACAACGTTGGTGGAGCTGTGATCAAGCCTGAAGATACCGGAAAACTCAAAGGCCGGGCGCTGAGTGCCATGAACCAGCAAACCGATATGCAACTTTCTCAAATTTACGAGCAAATGCAATTATTGGCTGCCCAAGCACAAAAAATTCAAGTGCGCAAAACCATTTCAGATTATATCTACCAAACAGAATTGCGCTTTGAGCCATTGATCAATCACATCTATCACTTATACAGAAAACCAGATCAGAGACTTATGCTATCATTAATTGATCAAAACGCTTGGGGAAGATCCGGTAAAGACCTCGTTTTTTTGGCAAGTGTTAAATTACTTGCCGATCATACCTGGGATATAATTGAGCAAAACCCAGACTTTGAATTTGGCTAATAGAGGATGGCTTATCGAATAAAAACCCATTCATTGGTAGTCGAGCGTGCCTCGTCAAATCGATAACCAAGTAAATCAAAAGACTTAAGTTGTTCGGAATCTTGGAGCTGTATTTGCGCACACCAACGCAGCATGGTTCCACGCGCCTGTTTTGAAAAAACAGAAACAGCCTTTGGCTTGCCATTATTCAACTCTAAAAATTGAGGTGTGATCATGCGTGCACGCAATTTGGAATCTTCTACAGCCTTGCTGTATTCCGCACTTGCTAAATTGATGATGAATTCTTCTTTGGAAAGCGTTTTATTTAAAAAATCTCGAATAGGCTTCTTCCAAAATGAATAAAGGGATTGTCCATCGGGTAACAAACCAGCTTGGGCCATTTCTAAGCGATAGGGTTCTACGCGTGTTTGAGCGATCAAGACGCCGTATAAACCTGAAAGTATGCAAAGTTTTTCTTGAAGATAATCCAATTCAATTTGGTTCATGCTATCGGCATCAAGTGCTTTAAAAGCTTCACCAATATATGCAAAAAGTGCAGGCGCACTTTGGCGCTCATTCGCTTTTTTACCCCAATTTTGAATTGCACGAAAGGATTCAAGTGCTTTGTCTTCCGATAATTTCATTCGTTGCTGTACTTCCGGTAAAGACCATAGCTTGAGGTGCTTCATCAGTATGAATGACTCTTTTTTAAGCACCAACTTTGGGATTGAAGGCGAAGTATGCGCACGCATGAGTTTAGCAGGTGACAACAAGAATATCATACGTGTAAAATTAATACTTAAGCAACTGAATTCGATAAATTTTCATAATTTCACCGTGCTAAACTCAACGGATCAACTATGAAACTACACTACCTTATCGTATGCCTATTATTTGTGCAGCAATTTAGAGCTCAACAAGCAGAATTTTATGGTTATTTCAGCCCCGGGACTGCTCAACTAATTGCAGCGCCAACAGGTGCTGATGCCAATAAAGAAATTATTGTTCCCAACTTCAAAGGCCGCGAATTAGCTGTACAAATGAGCGGCAATGCCCACCAACCCGACTGGGTCTGGCAACAACACCAAAATTACCAAAAAACAACATCTGCTAGCTTACTCTGGCAACTACAAGGCATTGGCAATGGCATTTCACCGCCGGACCCAACCGGAGAAGCGGATTCAACGGTTTATATTCAAGGAACCAATGCAGGTAGCGGTGGTTCTTACAAAATCTTTAATAAAACCACTGGAACAGCAATTAGCGGGACGCTGGTTATGGCTACACTCGGCAGCCCTACAGTTACCGGTCTAGGGGATCCCGTCATTCTCTATTACAAAAGCGCTAAACGCTGGATCATTACACAATTTTCCACCTCATCCCAGAAAAAACTATTGGTTTATGTCTCACAAACCAGTAATCCGCAAGGAACTTACAATTTTTACCAATTCACTTGTCCAAATTTTCCTGATTACCCCAAATGGAGTATTTGCGAAACCGCAGACGCTTTATTGGCTTCAACCAACGAAGGTGGTCCTCCGCGCGTATATGCCATGAAACTAAGTGCGCTCATATCTGGCGCTACCTCTCCTTTTATTGGGGTGGCAATTGGATACACGCTTAACGGATTTGGTTTTCAATCCATCACACCCGTCGACCTTGAAGGTGACTTACCCGGACCGGTCGGTCAAAAACCGCTTTTTGTGCGCCACCGCGACGACGAAAAACACAGCAATGGTTCTCCGGATAGCCCTACTAATGACTGGATAGAAATCTGGGAAATGACCATCAACTGGACGAACAACACAGGTAGTGTTGCCAAAATCCAAGATGTGCCCATTACAGAAATTGATTCAGATCTCTGTGGGCTTACAAGCTTTTCTTGTATTGCTCAACCCGGTACCACAGTCAAATTAGATCCATTGCGCGAGTGCGTGATGTACAAAGCGCCCATGCGCGTATTCAATGACCACCAAGCTATGGTACTTTGCCTAGCCACTGACGTCAATGGAAACAACCGTGCGGGTGTACGTTGGTTAGAACTCCGCCGACCTACGGGCAGCACCGGAAGCTGGAGTTTGTACCAAGAAGGGACCTACGCTCCAGGTACAACACTTAATCGCTGGATGCCTGCCATTAATATTGATAAATATGGCAATATAATGATGGCGTACTCGACCTCAGGTACCACTGCCCCAGATTACCCTTCCATTCAAATGACCGGTCGTAAAGCATGTGATCCGCTCGGCCAAATGACACTTCCAGAAACCATGATCAAGCAAGGGTTGTCGGCGAGAACGTCAAATACACGATGGGGAGATTACCACCACATGTGCATTGACGACTTCGATGGTCTTACTTTCTTCTATACCGGAGTGGTCATGAACTCCAATAACAACATTGTTACCAATGTTTCGGCATTTAAAATGAATGCTGATTCTTTGGATCTGGCCATTTTGGACGCCTTTGCAGCCCAAAGCGGTGGAATTTGCGGAACCAGCACCCAAATTGCAGTTGTCGTAGAAAACAGAGGTGCCAATGCCGTCAATTCTTTTAGCATGAGTTCTCAAGTTGGAACGGCCACAGCAAGCACACAAACTTACACCACCGCGTCGCTTAATGCTTATCAATCTGTTGACACAGTGCTAATTACGGTGAGTGGCCTACAGGCGGGTGCAAATACAATCAATCTGCAATTAGCCAATATCAATGGCAATGGCAATGATGAAAACACTTGTAACGATACATACAGTATCAATCTCAATGTATTGGGCGCTTCTTCATTTACTGTGAATCCTATTGCAAGTCAACAACCAAGTTGTAATTCGAGTAATGGCATCATTCAGTTACAAACAACGGGGACAGGTGCGCCTTTCACATTTAGCGTCGATAATTCACCTACCCAAACCACAAATGTTTTCAATAATCTCGCTGCTGGAAGCTATAACTACAGCGTTACGGACAACGCCGGTTGTACGGTATCAGGCACTGTGATACTTGTTGCAACTACTAATATCGCAGCCACTGTTTCTCAAACAGCAACTATATCTTGTACCGGTTCACAAACAGCAACCATTGTGGTGAGTCCCACAGGTGGCACTGCTCCTTACAGCTTCACCATCAACAACGGTGCTGACCAAGCCAGCAATACATTTGTCAACCTCGGTGCAGGTACTTACACCATCGGTATCATAGATGCCAATGGCTGCAGCACGACGCTTACTTATATGGTCACTGAACCACCCGCATTGACCGTCAACATGATCCCAACTATGATTAGTTGTAATGGCGCAAACGACGGAATGTTAACCAGTCAAGTCAGTGGCGGAACAAGTCCTTATACCTATTCACTCAATGGTGGAACAGCGGTAAATACACCTAATTTCAATAACTTGGCAGCAGGTACCTACATGCTTACGGCAACAGACGCCAATGGTTGTCAGCAAGCATTTACCTCTACTATAACAGAACCAAGCGTTTTAACGCTTACAGCAAGCACTACCGTTTCCAACGGAAATGATGGTACCATTGCACTCAGTGCAACCGGTGGTAATTCACCCTACTCATACTCAATGGATGGTCAGATCTATTACTCCGGAAGTTTCTTTGCAAACTTGGGCATCGGGACCTTTACTTGTTATGTGAAAGACAACAATGGTTGTGTCACTAGTATAGAAGTAACGGTAAATAGTTCGAGTTTGAATGAATTAACTTTTGAATTATTGTCGCTTTATCCAAACCCAAATAATGGCAGTTTTGAAATTGAAATAGACGGTGTTCAGGGTCAAGTTATTGAAGCCAAACTATTCAATGTACTTGGGCAACAAATCAGTTCATTTAAACTTTATGCCCAAAACGGGAGTATCAAACAGCCTTTAGAGCTCAGCCCGAAAATTGCGGCTGGTACTTATTATCTTGGTTTATACGACGGCCAACAAGCTGCAGTATTACAATTCATTAAAAAATAAGTTTAGAATTCAAAGGTACTTACGCAAACAAGACGTAGAAATGACAAAAAAGCCGCTTTTTCAAGCGGCTTTTTTGTTAAGATAAATGGGGTAATACTAAGCGCGCAGACGCTTAGAGAAGTCGAGTAAGATTGGCGTTGCAACGCAAAGCGAAGAATACGTACCAATTAATACACCGACAAGTAGTGCAAATAAGAAACCTTTAATAGCTGGGCCGCCAAAAATGAACATGATGAGGACAACCACGAATAAGATCATGGAAGTATTGAATGTTCTAGAAAGCGTGCGGTTAAGTGAGCTATTGATGATGTCACCGTGGTTGTCATCGACTTTGCTCTTGCGTAGGTTTTCGCGGATACGGTCAAATACAATGACGGTATCGTTCATGGAGTAACCAATTACGGTAAGAATTGCAGCTATAAACGCTTGATTCACATCCAAAGTAAATGGCAAGTAACCGTGAAGTAAAGAGAAGATGGAAATCACAAAGAAAGCATCGTGAGCCAAACCAACAATGGCACCCAAGGAATACTGCCAGTGGCCAAAACGAATGAGAATATAGGCAAAAATAGCCAATAGCGCAAGCGTAATGGCGATTGTGGAAGAGGTCCAGAGCTCACTAGAGATAGAGGCTGAGATGGCACGAGATTCTTGGATATCGTAGCTTCCCATTTGATCCTGACAAGCTTCTAAGCCAGCTTTAAGTTGGTCATTGACTTGATCTGTAGCGCCGTCATTGTTGAGCAAGTAGTTGGTGACGATTTCCACGTTGTAATCATTGGATTTGGTTTTGAGGTCAATAGAAGCGGTTTCTCCGTTCTCAACAAATACTTTGCTGAGTTCTTTGCGAATGACTTCAATATCCGCTTTTTTCTCAAATTTAACCGCAAAGGTGCGGCCACCAGTAAATTCCACACTCTGCTTAAGACCACGTGTAGAAAGTGAGATGATTCCGGCGATGGTAACGATGATAGAGAAGGCATAGAAGAACTTTCTTTTGCCCATCCAGTCAAAGTTGAAGTTTTGGAACAAACCTTGTGAATACTTGGTACTGAAACCGACTGCTTTGCCTTTTGACAGCCAAGAATGAATGGCTAATTCGGCAATCACCATTGCAGAGAACATAGATGTAAAAATACCAATGATGAGCGTGGTGGCAAATGATTCGATTTCACCTGTACCAAAAATCTTTAGAATAATGGCTACCAATAAGTGAGTGACATTCGCATCGATAATCGATGGAAGTGCTTTGCGGAAACCAGTGCTAATAGCCGTTTCAGTATCAGCACCAATAGCTTGTTCTTCGCGGACACGCTCAAAGATGAGAATGTTGGCATCAACTGCCGTACCAATAGTAAGAACGATACCAGCGATACCGGCAAGCGTTAGGACTGCACCAAACGAAGCAAGTGATCCGAAAATGAAAACGACGTTTACGATGAGAGCAATGTTAGCTGCTTGGCCCGCTTTGCCGTAATAGAACATCATGTAAAGAAGTACAGCAATAAACGCTACACCAAAAGAAATGAGACCTGCTTTGGAGTTTTCAGCACCAATGGTTGGCCCTACTTTTTGAAGGTCTTTGATCACACACGGTACAGGTAGTGCACCACCATTGAGCAATCCAGCGAGGTCTTCGGCTTCTTGGAAAGTGAAGCTTCCAGAGATTTGGGTATTGCCGTTTGTGATGGCGTTAATTACGCGAGGTGCGCTATACACAACGCTGTCCATGGAGATCGCAATAATGCGATCTTTGTTTTCTGTTGTCATACGACCCCATTCATTGGTACCTTCGTCGGTCATGGAAAGACTGACGATGATACTACCATCTGTTTGATCGTAGTCTACTTTTGCGTTGTTGACGTGTTCGCCACGAACACGCGCTTTACCGTTGTCTGGAATACGACAAGCGTAAAGGAAATAAGCGGTTTTCTTGGTTTTATTGTCAATACTTTCTGGCTTGGCAGACCACATAAATTTGAGTTCTGGTGGGAAGGCGTTTTTGATGTCTTTGCGACGTAAAATGGCATCGACGTTTGCTTTCTCTGTTGCACTTACATAGCCAATTGCATAACCGCCAACGGGAGTTACGTAATCAGCCAGACTTTTCTTGGATGCGTTTGAGATGGTTGATTGAGGGTTTACTGCTACAGTTTCTGCAGCGGTATCTTGGGTAGTAGCAGTGGTATCGGTTGCGGTGGTATCGGCAATAGCGAGGTCGTCAATAACGATTTCATTCAGTTTGCTCAAGCGTGCAGCCTCTTTCCACTGGGTTTGGATTTGCTCTGGCATGTAAGTTTCGTAAAACTCAAGGTTTGCTGTGGAGCGGATTTTACGAGAAACCGTTTCTTCATCTTGAACACCCGGTAGTTCGATATAAAGACGGTTGGTAGCGAGGTCTCTTTGGATATTTGGTTGGGCTACACCAAATTGGTTGATACGGCGACCAATGATATCTTCAATGCCTTTCATAGAGGAAGCTACCAAGTCTCTGAGGTAATTTTCGACTTCGGCGTCGGTAGTTTTGATACCGATAGATTCTCCGCGAATGATGTAACTCAAAGGAAGCGCACCATTTGCTTTTTTGTAGGCGCTAATGAAAGTGGCAATGAAGTCACCGCCGTCGCGGTTATAAGCAGCAACAGCACGGTTAAAAGGTTTGGTGAATTTAGGGTCAGTGACACTTTTGACGTGGCCACGAATGAGGTCAGGATAGGAGATTTCCACGGTTACGCTCATACCACCAACGAGGTCTAGACCAAAGGCCAAGGACATTTTTTTAACTTGCGCGAAAGTAGAACCTAACACAGGATAAACTGGTTTTTCGCCTTTTTCGCGGAGGATTTCGTTGAGGAAAGCCGCTTTGGCTAGCTCAACGGCTTCTGGGTTATTGAAATCAACTGGAGTACCGTTTGGTAAAATGGCTTTTCCATTGTTGCTTTTGGCTTCATCTTGAAGCATTTTTACTTTGAGATCAGCTTCTTTAGCAGCCTTTGTTTCAACGTTGCTGGCTACCCATGTAAAGGAAAGCTGATAAACGCAAACAGCAGTAAGAAGAATGGACAGGAACCAAAAAAATCCTTTTAAACGCATTTCTTGAATTTTTGAATTTGAATTAAGGTTGCAAATATAGGATTTTGCAACTTGAAATTCAAATAAAATATCTAGCCGCGTTCTGCCAAGTTAATCAGGCTTTTAGCGAATTGGGACCAAGCTTCATCGAGATTTAGTTTGTTCAGCGCCAGTTGTTCATTGCATCTATGTATATCTCCCTGATCAAAAAGACTTTGGACCCGCGAAGCGAAGTCCACAGACTGTGTTGAATGTAATTCAAAACCTTGTCCATTTGTGGAGAGACCTTCAGCCAAGCCACCTGCATTTGTACATAAAACTGCGCGTTCTTGAGTCAAAGCAAGCGCTCGAACCCCGGATTGTGTAGCACTTAAGTACGGTAATACGACTAAATCAGCGGCCTTAAAATAGGAAGCAACATCATTTTCGGGAATATAAGTGGATACAAATTTCCAATTTTTGTGCGGTAATTTATTTAAGGCCTCAAGATAGACCTTGGGGTCTCCGTAGACTTCACCGGCAATTAAAAGCTGATAGCTTTCATCGAGCAATTCAAATGCGGCTATTAATTCAGAAAGCCCTTTGTAGGGCCGAATAAGACCAAAAAATAAAAGTGTCTTTTTTTGTGGATCCAGGTCCAGCACTGCACAAGCTTCTTCTTTGGACAGCGTTGTTGGTTTGGCCTCGTATGGAGGATGCGGCAAAACAATTACCCTGGCCTGCGGTTTGAGGGCCAAAACTTCGGTTTGAACAGCTGCAGATAGCACCACAACCGCGTCGTAAGCGTTCAAGAAGAGGCGATTGAAAAACACATCAAAAAAGCGCTTTTCATGCGGGTTCAGGTTGTGTATGATCGCTATTTTTTGAGTCGATTTGGGTAAAAACCAGGTCCAAAATACCATCATGGGCGCCATGAAAGTCATCCAGTACGACGTGACAAAAACAGCTGGTTTTTCTTTTCTAAAGCGCAGGGCGGCCACTAGATAAGTTAAGGGGTTAAAAGTGGAAACAACGCGCTTAAAATGCACGGTTTGCGCCGCTGTGTCAAATTGAGAGGACCCGGGAAAAAGGAAGTTTGGATACTGTTTAATGAAGGTAAACGCTTTGACATTTTGCTGTTGTCGTAAAGCTTCTAAAACACACATGCTAAATTTAGAAATACCACCCCGAAAAGGAGGTAGCGCCGAAAAAAATACCCAAGTTTTAGTTGGTTTTCTCATTGATTAGGATCTAAATTTTGGGCTTTGCATCGTTCTAAAAAAGCTTTGAGTTCTTTGTCTGTGAGCGCATAGCCATCTCGGTACATGACGCGTTTTTTGGTGTTGCCGAGTTTGTCAAAGTACGTCATCCAGCCGTGAGGTAGGTCTCGTTGGTAATTGACTTTGGTCATCACTTGCCCAGTGTTGTAATATTCGGTCCAAAGCCCGACGCGTTGACCTTGTTGGTAGGTACCATGTAGTTTAGACTTACCGTTGTAGAAATACTCTTGATAGGCGCCGTCTAACTTGCCATTTGAATAGTATACCACTTTCTGAACTTGAAGTTTTTGCTCCAAAAACTGACCTTCTTTGAAATAATATGTCGACTTACCATGAAGCTGATCTAGTTTATAGTTTTCTGCGCTCATTAGCTCGCCACTTGGCGCGTAATTGTACCATAACGAGTCTTTTTTCTCACCTTTGTAAAAGCCATCGGATAGCAACTGACCGTTATCAAAAAACAATAAGGCAGCGGTAACGCCACCTGGTAGACCATGCTGCAACTCTGCTTTTTTTTGACCCGACTCAAAATAATAAATAAAGGTACCTATCGGTTTGTCGTCCTTGAAGGCGCCTTTATATTGCAAAACATTGGTTCCTGGGTAATTTTTCTGCCAAGATCCCTGTTTACGCCCTTTGGCATCGGTCTGATTGAACTGACCATAAGCCAATTGAATAAAAGCAAAACATGTAATAATGAAAGCGGTTATTTTCATAGGCATTGACTTAAATAGGCAAGATGTGGAATTCGCAAATCGGGCAGCTCTTTAGCGTGTTCTGCTGACTCCACCAATACTGTAAACATACCAAGTTTCTTGCCAAATTGGATATCTGTATTGGTGTCGCCAACCATGATGGATTTGGAAAAATCGATTTGGGGAAAAACCTGTTGAGCTTCAAGGCCCATTGCTATGCTTGGCTTACGGCGTTGAGGGGTTCCATTTTTAAATTCGGTTGCAGCCAAAACCAAATCGATGTGCAAGCCAGCTTTGTCCAATTCCTGGCACATTTGAAAATGAATCGAATCGAGCTGCTCTTGACTTAACAAACCCTTGGCAATGCATTGTTGATTGGTTACAACGATTACCCTATCAAAGGCCGCACCTATTTTGGCTGCATTGTGTAAGAGACCTGGTGTAAAATGAAAGTCAGACCAAGAGAGCACATAATTATTAAAAATGCGCTCATTGATGACACCATCGCGATCCAAAAAGAGTGTCCAACCTGGGCCTATTTGGGATAGTTGGGTCATTGGCCGATTTTGCCCGAAATAAGATAATGATTGCGCGTGCTAGAGTTCCTGCCAATGAGTTCGGCAATAAAACCAGCCATAAAAAACTGTACACCGATAACCATGGCAACCAAAGCCACATAAAAATCTGTGCGCGTCGATAAGCGTTCAGCAGTATGATGTATCAAGAGTTTATCAATACCCATGTAGGCAAAAAGGCCAAACCCTAAGACAAACATAAATAAACCAACCGCTCCAAAAAAGTGCATTGGTTTTTTGCCAAACTTGCCCATAAAGGCCACGGTCATGAGGTCAAGTGGGCCATTCAAGAACCGATTGAGTCCAAATTTGGTTACCCCAAATTGACGTGCACGGTGAACGACGACTTTTTCTCCAATTTTATGAAATCCTGCATTTTTGGCAAGAGCAGGAATATAGCGGTGCATATCGCCGTAGAGCTCTATACTTTTGACAACCTCATTTTTGTAAGCTTTCAGACCACAATTGAAATCATGGAGGTGAATGCCTGTAATACGGCGCGCTGCCCAATTGTATAGTTTGGTTGGGACGGTTTTAGAAATAGGGTCGTGTCTTACTTTTTTCCAGCCAGAGACGACGTCTAGGTCTTGTTGGGTCACCATGCGGAACAATTCTGGAATTTCGTCGGGTGAATCTTGTAAATCGGCATCCATGGTAATAACGACCTCTCCTTGAGCCGCCTCAAAACCAACTTGAAGGGCTGCGGATTTGCCGTAGTTGCGTTGAAAACGCAGGGCTTTTACGGCTTTATTTTGAGCGCTCAACGCCGTGATTACTTCCCAAGATTGGTCTTTGCTACCGTCATCGATGAACCAAATTTCATAAAAAAAGGCATGTGCGTCCATGACGCTCACAATCCAGTCGTGGAGGGCAGGCAAGGATTCAGCTTCGTTGTAAAGTGGGATGACGATCGATAGTTGCATGGTCAGATTCTTCGTTTCAAAGATACGTTTTATTGTCCTGTTTTGATCCAGGACAGCCTTTTGGAATCGATTTCTACGATATAAAAGCCATTTGGAAAGCTTTGAGTTTGGATTGTTGTTTGCAATGGCGAGCATTTCGTCTCTAGAAACACTTTGCCGTCCAATTGGTATATTTTAACGCTTTTTGAACCAGTAAGGCCTTGAATAGTCAGCTGATCTTGACCAGGATTTGGAAAAAGCCTCAATTGGGGCGGATTGTTTTCAATAACTAAAATAGATTCATTGGTGATGCTAAAATGATCGAACGCCGCCTCAGTGATATTCGGATTTCCGGCGTAGTCTGCGGTGCGCACAAAAAGCTGCATATTGTTTGTCAACGCTAAAAGACCCGTTAAAGCAATACTTTTATACGCCCAAGTCATTGGATCGCCTTGCGGGGCTATTACTTCTTCCAATACGACTTGGTCAATGCCATTACTCAGCGTGATCAAAAGCGTATCATCGAAATTGCCTGGCCCGTGAAAACAATAAAAGGAACGCGCGTAATTCAAATAGGGTGTGCTCAGTCCATCGAGATTAAATACAGGAGAGATCAAGGTTGTAAATCCGTTATCGACATCATTTTGATCTGGATTTAGGCTACTGCTATTTCCAGTCACCATGCATTCATTGAAACAATCTAATGGTGAATCTTGGTCAAAAACGGTATTGGTTGTGGGGTTGGGTTCGGTACGCTCCCATGAACCTGTTTCGGCATTATTGATTGTATTCCAGCCAAAATCAAAGGTAAAGTCATCGTAAAAACCTTTTTGCAGATAAACAATGAGTTCTTGCGTACTCGCTGTAATGAATGGCGAACTGCATTTGGTTTGATAACCCCACTTTCCCACTACCAACTGGTAGTCATCTTGATAAAAAAGGGTGAGGTCTTCCTGGCCAATACCGTTGGTAATGCCTTCATGGGTTATTTGTGGGTGTACAAGTTTAATTTGGGCATTGGTCACGGGCAAATTTGTGGCTTGGTCCAAAACTTTGATACTAAGGTTAAATGGCGGAATAGGCAATAAGTTGAAGTTCTGAGTTGTTGTTGTGCCTTCGGTCAGCGCGACTTGAACTGTTTGGGGATAGTAACCCGGTTTATTCACTTCTACGATGTAGGTTCCCGATACCGACATTCCCGTTTTGTAAACGCCTTGTGCATTGGTTTTTTCGGACATCGCTGCCCCAAGTAGCGAGACACTCACTTGTGCTAATTCTTGGCCAGTTACCAAGTCTTTAACAACACCAACTAAACTTGCCGCAGGTGCATAATTGATTTGCAATATAAATAGACCTTCAGTGATATCCGCCGCTACTGCTTTGTTGGAGGTAAAAAATGGATAAACGCCCCAACAGCCATCGAAACCGGGAGTTTGCCCAGGATAGGTGTCAAAGCTTCCTAATTTGATCAGATTGGCCGGGTCATGGGCATCGTGAACAACAATGCCATCGCTGTAATAACTGGTTACCAAATAATTGCCCTTCACGTGCGTATTGTGCGGTATGACGGATGTGCCTTGTTGGCTCTGCACGCGATCCACCTCTTGGATTTGCTGCAAGTTGGCAATGTTGTAGGCCGCCACAAAAGCGCCGGAAATTTCATCGGTGGTGTATACAGTGGCACCATCAGCACTTGGCCAGATATTATGTGTGAATAAATTGGGGGTTCCTTGGGTTGCTAACAGTACCGGATTACTGTGGTCTGAGACATCGACAATACAAAAATAACCGTCGTAAATATGAGCTGTGTAGAGTGTGTCGTTTCGTTCAAAGCCGTCGTGGACATAAGAAATATCAAAAGTTCCCACCTCAATAGGTTGCATTGGATCACTATTTAAATCCAAAATAATGACCCCGCCTTCTCCGCGGTTAGCACCAAAAATATAGGCATAGCCACTACTAGATGTAAAACAAGTATGCGCGCTTTGCCATGGATTGGAGGCAGGACCTGTGTAAAGGACAGTTGACAAATTAGTAGATTGAGGCAAGGGATTGAGGTCGATAATGAGCAGACCGTCTTCAGCTTCGGTTGTTACATAGGCATAGTTACCGAAAACGCAAGGATCTCGCCAGATAGATTCCGAACCAGGTAACCAAAATATTTCCTGGGGCTGTGCGCCATTTGTAATGTCTACAATAGAGGTGCCTTTTGAGGTACCAACGATTGCATATTCATTTCCGAGTTCGTCGGTGTAGCCCCAAACGTCATTGAGATTGGCGTCGTGCAAGGCTTGGTAATCGATATGAGAGAGCGAATCAATAGAGAATTGGCTCAACACAGCCGAGCTAGAAAGTATGCAACCAACAAATGCAATTATTTTGAACAGCTTCATCATTTATTGTCGGATATATTTTTGTGTGTATTTGCCTTGTGCGGTT